>Ga0310697_10000314_pt1 | contig 68472 bp, 62 predicted proteins | sample 172DNAGHGlowgp2_FD_203883 | JGI IMG/M metagenome (GOLD analysis project Ga0310697, IMG submission 203883) | Sheep rumen microbial communities from Palmerston North, Manawatu-Wanganui, New Zealand - 1728 DNA GHGlow gp2 (v2) (version 2) | ecosystem: Host-associated > Mammals > Digestive system >...
TTTCCGCCCCTTCCGCGCACGAATCTGTCGATTTTGTGCGCGCAGAGTCCCTTTCCGCCCCTTCCGCGCACGAATCTGTCGATTTTGTGCGCGAGGTTGGTTCGGGCGGCCGCCGCGTTTACCTGTTCGCGGACGAATTCACCAATTATCAGGAGGCGGAGCTCGGCCTGACGTTTGCGCGGCTGCTCCGCAGGCTTGGCTACGACGTTGTCGTGCCGAAGCATGTCGAAAGCGGCCGCGCGGCCATCTCCAAGGGCTGCCTGAAACTGGCGCGGCGCTTTGCCGTCCGCAATGTTCGCCTCTTGGCGGACCTGGTGACGGCCGACGCGCCGCTCGTGGGCATCGAGCCCTCGTGTATCCTGAGTTTCCGGGACGAGTACCCGGACCTCGTGCCGCCGGAGATGCGGCAGACCGCGCGCGACCTCGCAGCCAAATGCCTGCTCTTTGATGAGTTCATCATGCGCGAGGTCGCCGCCGGCCGTATCTCGCCTGATGCCTTCCGGGACGATCCTGTCGAAATCTGGCTCCATGGTCACTGCCACCAGAAAGCCCTTGTCGGTATCGACAAGACAGCCGCAGCGCTCCGGCTGCTGCCCGGCGCCACGGTCCATGTCATCCCCAGTGGCTGCTGCGGCATGGCCGGCTCTTTCGGCTACGAAAAGGAGCATTACCGCCGTTCTCTCGAGATCGGCGAAATGGTCCTTTTCCCCGCCGTCCGCCGCGCCCTTGGTCTCTGTACAAGCCCTGATTCTGCTCCCGTTCCCGCGGTGGTTGTCGCGCCAGGCACTTCCTGCCGCCAGCAGATCCTCGACGGCACGGGCGCCCATGCCGTCCATCCAGTCGAGCTTCTTTACAACTGGCTCAGATGAAGACTTGCGGTTTTTAGATGTTTTTCCCCGGATGCTGTTCTTACCGGCGTGGCATTATTTGATGCCCAGGGCGGAAAACAATTGCCGGTAGGCGTCGGCTTTGCGCTCGAGCGGCAGGGGATAAGCGCGTGAGGTTGAGGGCATTCGCCAGAATTCAAGGCAGCGGCTCTGGATGTCCAGGCATGTGTGGCCGCCGACGCGGGGCTCGTCGCAGCCGAAGGCTCCGACTATCACGTCGGCGGCCTTCTGGCCGGTGGTCACCACCGCCCTGCAGGCGGGAATCAGCGCCAGCAGCCCCGTGAGGTCCGTCGGCTTGATGACCTCCAGGAACTTGTCCGAAGCATTGTCCTGCAGCCGACGGACCTCCGTAGCGGTGTCGAACATCGCGATGCCCTTTTCCTTGCAGAAATCCACGATCCGCTCCCTGTCGAACCGTCTCTCACCAGGTACAACGAAATGCTCCTTCTCCCCGAAGAATACCAGACCGATTATGCGCCAGAAATCATTGATGAAATTGGGGTAGAAAAACTCCATCGACCAGCGCTGCCTCGGCGGCGGAAAACTCCCTAGGAACAGCACTCGTGCTCCCTGCGGCAAGAATGGCTCAAGCGGATGTCGTTCTACTGTCATAGCCTGTCTATTAATCAATCTTCTTGTATTAGCTCTCAACCAATAAACTGATGATACCTTCTGCGAAAATAGCCATTTTCCTCCATAAACGCTAATCCCACCCCGCGCTTCATTCCTCCCGTTGCCTCTCTGCTTTTATCCTTTCACCTCCGACCGAAGGTTAAGGAGATGGCGGAAGGCGGGAAGGTGATAGAAATATGAGAATAATTCGTATTTTTGTAAATAAGAGCCGTCGACGGCGGCGGCATAAGTACGGTCTGCTATATGAAAGGAATCGTTTTGGCCGGAGGATCCGGCACCCGTCTCTATCCGATTACGAAGGGCGTGAGCAAGCAGCTCCTGCCGATTTACGACAAGCCGATGGTCTATTATCCCGTCAGCGCGCTGATGCTGGCCGGGATCAGGGACATCCTGATCATATCTACGCCGCAGGATCTGCCCGGATTCCGCAGGCTGCTGGGAGACGGGTCCGACTACGGGGTACACTTCGATTACGCCGAGCAGCCGAGCCCGGACGGGCTCGCGCAGGCGTTCATCATCGGAGCCGATTTCATCGGCGACGATGCCGCCTGCCTCGTGCTCGGCGACAACATTTTCCACGGCGCCGGTTTCACTGCCTTGCTTCGCCAGGCCGTGAAGGATGCCGAGGAAAATGCCAAGGCCACTGTCTTCGGATACTGGGTAAACGATCCGGAGCGATACGGAGTAGCTGAGTTCGACGCCGAGGGCAACTGCCTGAGCATTGAGGAAAAGCCGAAAGTCCCGAAGTCCAACTATGCCGTAGTCGGCCTTTATTTCTATCCCAACAAGGTCGTCAAGGTCGCCAAGGGCATCAAGCCTTCCGCCCGCGGCGAGCTGGAGATCACTTCCGTTAACCAGGAGTTCCTGAAGGACGGCGAGCTCAAGGTGCAGGTGTTCGGCCGGGGCTTCGCCTGGCTCGACACCGGCACGCACGACTCGCTCGCCGAGGCCTCGATCTTCGTCGAGACGCTTGAGAAGCGTACCGGCCTGAAGATCGGCTGCCTCGAGGACATCGCCTTCGAGAACGGCTGGATCAGTGCGGACCGTTTGCGCGAAATCGCACGGCCTATGGCGAAGAATCAATACGGCCAGTATCTCCTCCAGCTGGCCGACGGCAAACTCAAATGACAAAGCGGCAATAACGCTATAATCCAATCATTTACGCGAATGTATAAGAGAACGATAATGATCACCGGCGGCGCCGGGTTCATCGGCTCGCACGTCGTGCGGCTTTTCGTCACGAAGTATCCTGACTATCATATCATCAATGTCGATAAGCTGACCTACGCCGGCAACCTCGCGAACCTCAAGGACATCGAGGACAAGTCCAATTATACCTTTGTCAAGGCGGACATCTGTGATTTCGACAAGATGTTCGAGTTGATGCAGAAAGAGAATGTCGACGGCATCATCCACCTGGCGGCGGAAAGCCATGTGGACAGGAGCATCAAGGACCCGTTCACGTTCGCGAAGACGAACGTGCTCGGAACCCTTTCGCTCCTTCAGGCCGCCAGGCTCTGGTGGGAGTCCCTTCCGGAGAAATACGAAGGGAAGCGCTTCTACCATATCTCCACCGACGAGGTGTACGGCGCGCTGAAGATGGACTGCCCGGAGGGCATCAAGCCGCCGTTCACCACCAAGGCCTCGTCGGGGGAGCATCATCTTGCGTACGGCACGGCTTTCTTCACGGAGGATATGAAGTATCTCCCGCACAGCCCTTACAGCGCGTCAAAGGCGTCTTCCGACCATTTCGTCAGGGCTTTCCACGATACCTACGGGATGCCTACGATCGTGACGAATTGCTCGAACAATTACGGACCGTACCAGTTCCCAGAGAAGCTTATCCCTCTCTTTATCAATAATATCCGTCATCGTAAACCGTTGCCGGTGTATGGCAAGGGAGAGAATGTCCGCGACTGGCTCTATGTCGAGGACCACGCCCGTGCGATTGACGTCATTTTCCACAAAGGTACAGTCGCGGACACCTACAATATCGGCGGCTTCAACGAGTGGAAGAACATCGACATCATCAAGGTGCTGATCCGCACCGTGGACAGGCTGATAGGCCGGCCGGAGGGTGCGGACGAAGACCTGATTACCTATGTGACCGACCGCGCCGGGCACGACCTCCGCTATGCCATCGACTCGACCAAGCTCCAGCGCGAGCTGGGCTGGGAGCCTTCCCTGCAGTTTGAGGAAGGTATCGAGAAGACTGTCCGCTGGTACCTTGACAATCAGGACTGGCTAGACGACGTCACCAGCGGCGACTATCTGGAGTATTATTCCAAGATGTATGACAACCGGTAGATGAACGACTTTTTTGTTTCTCTTATGCTTCTGGGCGCGCTGTCAGGCGGGCCCGGTGAGCCGCTGCCCTTCTGGGCGACGGCGAACCAGTGGGGCCTGATGCCTGAGAACCAGGGCGCGTTTGCACTTGTGCAGGCGCGGACGGATTTCGATGCGTCAAAGACCTTCCAGTGGCGCTGGGGGGCTTCTTTTGCGGCGAACAGCTATATCAATGACCTGGATCCGGGGTCTTCTCCGCTGCATCTTATGACGGACGAACTGTACGGTTCGCTGCGCTGGAAGGCTTTCACGCTGGATCTGGGGATGAAGCACAGGGAGTTGGATTTCTATGGGGCGGATGAGCGCCTCGGCTCGCTGTCCACCACGGGTGGACACGTGGCCGAGAGCGGCAATGCCCGCCCCATGCCGGGCTATCTCCTTTCATTGGCTCCCGTAGCTGTCCCTTTAACTCAGGAACACGTATGGTTGTATGGTGCTTACGGAGACTATAAACCTTTGGGTATCAGATATGTCGAGGATCCGCTGGTACATAGGACCAGGATAGGATTCCGTTTTGATATAGGTGCAAGGTTGAGGCTTCATTTCCTTCTGGACCATTATGCTATATGGGCCGGGACGATTCCGAACAAGGGGACCATGCCGGTCACGTTCGGCAACTATTTCCGGATGGTAACTGGCAGCCATGCAGGTGTCGACGGGACACGAAGCGACCGGCTCAATGTAATAGGTGATCAGGGCGGCGGAGAAATGTGGGGTGCAGAGTACCTTGGTGACGGCTGGAAGATCAAGTTCCAGCATGACATACCCTACGCTGATGGCTCCGGGATGGGATTCCAGAATTTCCCGGACGGGGTGACTACGCTGCATTTCGGCTGGGACGACAAGTCCCGCTGGGTGTCAGATATCCTGTATGAGCATACCTATACGATGTATCAGTCAGGTCCTTTCAACGGCGAAAAGTTTGACGAAGAGGGACATAGTATTACGCCTCCCGGTGTCAAGACTACGGGAGGTGACAACTATTTCAACAATGGAGAGTACCGGTCCGGCTGGACGCATTTCGGGCGGCCGATCGGGACCCCGCTGATGTACCCTGTGGGTACACTCGCGGGGACTTGGACCTCGGCCGTCATGGTCGCCGGCCTCGAGAACAACAGGCTGAAAGCCCATCATTTCGCCCTTTCTGGCAAGCTGTTCCGTCAGCATCCGTACAAGCTGATGCTGACATATTCAGCCAATCACGGCACCTACGGGCGGCCCTACGCCGGCGAATCCGCCTGGAACAAGGAGTGGGGGAGCGTCGTCGAGACGCCGCTGCGGCAGCTGAGCGCCGGTTTCACCGGCTCCGTGTGCCTGCGCGTCACCCGCCGCCCCATGGACCTCTCCCTGCTTTACGGCATCTACGCCGACCGTGGCACCGTCCTCCCGGACACCTTCGGCGCCACCCTCGGTGCTCGCGTCTCCTTCTAATCATCGCGACCCCATACATGTATCCATCATCCGTTGGGTGAGGGATAAGTATTGGAAAAAGAGGAAAAAAGTTTGCATTCTGTCCGCGTAAGAGGCTGTTAATGAGATTGTTCTGATTTTATCCATTTCCAATTTGTGGAAATGGATAGGCTTCTTTAATTTTGCCGGTAACTTAAATTAAAGAGGCTATGAAAAAGAAGATCAGCGAGGAATCTACTCGCCTGGAAGCCATTCTGGCTCCGCACAGAAGTATCGCTCTGGATGCTCTGACCGACATTATGATTGAAGCGCTTGATGAATTGGCGGGTTACTTAAACACGGATGAATTCATCGACTCGGACGGATGGGAGTTTGACCGGGGTGTCTGTGGATTCCGGCAGGAACAATTGGAAAAGGTATTCCTCAGTGGCGGAGGAGAACGCCTTCTGCACTGGGTAGCTGGGATGCAGGAGCAGGAAAGACTGTTGCTCCTGATGGCATTCCTCAATTGGGACCGCTTGAGAATGAATGATTTCCGTGCCCGATACCCGAATTCTTTCCTGAAATGGACTTCCGCCGACGATGAATCCTTGTTGGAAATGTACTCCTCGGGGAATTCCTGGCGTACGCTTTCAGATCATTTCGGACGCAACGTGAATGCCATCAAACTACGGCTCCAGCATCTTGGCATCGACCTTGGCGCGGAGGCCGGGCGTCCACGCTTCGCCCGCCGCGCCGATTGACTTAGGCACTGAAAAACCTTAATCTATGAAGACAAGAACAGAATTGAAGTATCAGGCACCCTTGACAAGGACGGTGCTTACTGAGCTCGAAGGGATCATCTGCGATTCCATGCACTACACTGTCATTGTGGATGAGCTCTACAATATTGACATACCGCCAAGCGGCCAGACTTCACCGTCCGAGACCACGTATTTCGAGTTTTAACCCCCTGAACTTGACCGAAATGAAAAAGCTTCTAATCGCATTTCCGACTGTAGCGGCAATGCTTTTGTCCGCATCCTGTGACGAAGGTTTCAGGGAGGAAAACGGCTCCGCCACGATGTCACAAAACACAAATACACTGATGTTCAGCTTGAGGAACGGTGTTCCTGAGACCCGGTCAGAAACTGCTCCTTGCATTGACACAAGGGGAGTTTCCATCCCCTTGGACAGCCCGGTCGAGGGGTATGGACTATTCCTGGAGGAGAGCATCACCACTTCCGGGGCGGCCTTCGGAGCTCCGGACACCAAGGGCACGCCCATATATACCGAAAATTTCATCGAGATGTCCGGAGGAAAGTTCTACGGGCTGGCGTTCCCTGCTTCGGAAGGCACTCTGTCCTCGGCCCCCGCCATCCCTGACGGTCCGTTCTTAAACGATGGAGACGTCTGGATCAGGAAGTTCGCCTACGATCCCTTCGAGGGCGATGATGTCCTGTACTTCTTTATGCGCGCACAGGAGAACGTGGAAGGAATGAACGGGCTCCGATATTCTCTGGGCGACGGTGGGGGAGTCATCGAATTCGATTACACGGTACCGCTGGATGCAACCGACCAGCAGGATATCCTCTTTGCCAGCCGTCCCGTCACGAAGGCGGAAACCAAGAATGAAATCCCTGTTCTCTTCCATCACGCACTTACCGGGATCAAGTTCGCAACGGACAACGACAACTCCGCCGATGTCAGTACGTACATCACAAAGGTCGAGTTCCCCCAAGCTCTTACCAGGTCCGCGCATTTCAGGATTGTCTCCGCCTGGGAAAACGGGCAGTGGGTGGATGATGTGTCCGGAGGTGTGGAATTGGACAGTGGAGAGGCTTTCACCGTGGCCCTCGAGGACGATGACATAGTCGACTTCGAGATGGGAGGATCGTTCGCGAACAAAGGCCGGTATGCCGACTCTTTCGCCGCCGCCGGCAACCGGAAGAATCTCAACGACGCCGATGCGTCCAAGACTCTCTGGCTCATCCCCCAGCAGATGAACGACGATGTAGTGATGGATGTCACCTTCCACGTCATTAGCGGAGGAAAGGATTCCGGCCCGGTCACGCGTCGCATCGAACTGGGTAAAGCCTTGACCGACAATGTTTTCTGGAGAGCCGGAGAAATACGCACGTACACCCTTAAGGCAGGTCTTATGGACGTGGATATCGAGGATAAGGTCAGCGGTTTTGAGAAGACCGACGTGGTGATCACGAACACCGGCAACCTCGACTCCTTCATCCGCGCCCACATAGTCGCCAACTGGTATGGCAATGCAGGGGATGACTATGGTCTCGCCGTCGGATATCGCTCTGCGACCGGCGACGAGTTCGTCCCTGCCTGGCGGATGGACGCCTCCATGACGGGCGACAATTTCGGGGGCGTATTCACCGGCCTTCCCGGAAATGACTGGATTTACAACGAAAACGACGGTTTTTTCTATTACAGGAATGTCGTCCCTGCCGGGCAGTCCATTCCGGATCCGCTTTTCATCAAATATGCCTTGGACACGAACCTGTCCGGTGTTCCCCCCGCAGTCTACTACTTTGACCGGAAGGAAGGAAAACAGCCCTATACCGATCTTGAACTTGTGATGGAAATCCCTGTACAGGCCATCGAGGCCGAGGAGGGCCGGACTTTCCGGCAGGCCTGGGAGGCATTGGGCGTGTCGTTCAATTGATTAACTAATGAAATGATGAAGAAATGAAATGCAAATATAAAACCTTGATAACCCTTGCAGCTGTCATTTTCCTGGTCCCTGCGGCCCATGCCCAGCCTGTTTTTAACCCAGAAAAGTACGTCTCGTTCCCGGATGAACACGTCGGACTGAACAAATATCTGAAATCCACTGAGCCGAACGCCGACGGAGAGTATACCCTGCGCCTCGAGACTTTCATCACCGGCTCGGTCTCCAAGCGCGTGGTCCCCACGGACTTTGTCCTCGTACTGGACAATTCCGGTTCGATGCTCGAAGACTGCCTTTACGGAAAGACAAGGCCTGACTACATCACGGCGGCGCAGCTGGCGGATCCTGAAGATCCCTATTACAATTTCCTGAGGGAGGCCCATACTTCGGAGAATTGTCATCTGGGTATCCATTGCTACTCATACAATTACGGATATGACCGCGGTGACCCGATGTTCGACGTACCCACGACGAACACAAGTATCGATAGGTACCGAATGACGGCCTGGTCTTACTTTGATTCTACGGAAGACAGTCCATCACCCTCCCTGTATTACTATCTTGAAGATGACGGTATATATTACAAGATAAAGAGGGAAGAATACATAGCCGGGGATGTTGCCTACTACAATCTGTTCATTATCAGGATAAACGGCCAGAAACTGTATCTCATATGCACCAAGGACGGATCAGGCTTCAGGACGGAATTGAGCCCGGATGCACTTCTTTCCAATAACAACAGTCCGAACCAGATACTCCTCGTCGGATATGAGGGGGACAATATATATCGCCCGTTGTCACGTGTGGATGAACTGCTGCCGGGGGTAGATGCATTCATACGGTCGATATACTATCATAATACTACGGACAGATTCGAAGCCGGAGTGACCAAGCATCAGATTGCAATCGTGGCTTTCGCTAATACTATGTCTTCCGGGACAGTTGCAAATCCCAGCATTGCTCCTTCTTCTTCCGGCATCTCTTTCAGAGCAAAAAGCAATACCAGGGTCGTCAAGGGCTTTGCGGAGATAGGCGATAACAACCTTGACTCCTATTTGTCGGTGATAGACGACCATTTCAATTTCAGGGGCGGAACCTTGACTTTTTATGGTTTGCGTCTGGCAACACGGCTGCTGCAAAACTTGCAAAGACAGACCGGTATGGCACCCGTCAACGGAGAGGGCGAAGTGAACCGTAACAAGGTCGTGGTAGTCTTTACGGACGGAGAGCCTAAAGAGCTTTATGCGAACGGCACTTACCCGGGCGGAACAGGAGGGAGCAGGTTCAATACTGTAAGACTCTCCCTGCAGGAAGCCGGGCTGATCAAGTCTGATTATAGCACCGGAACAGGTAATTCCCAGGGAACGAGTGCGAAAATATATACGATAGATTTCGCTGACACAATGTACGCATCGGAGTTCCTTAAGTATCTGTCATCCAATTACAATGATTCGGCTGCCACAGGAGGACCGAATATGGCGGACATCGTCTATTCCGGTACGGCCATCACCCCTGAAGAAGATCGGATCTATTATATGGACGCCCGTCAGAGCGGCGGTTTGGAAAGCGCATTTGCAGACATCGCAGATGCTACTACCGGAGATACCGGCGCCCACCTGGTCGCGGTGGATGCTATCAGCGACAGTTTCGACCTTCCTGACGGGCTTGAAAGCAGCGGCAAGATACGCTTGTACACCTCTCAATGCATCGGCACCAAGGAGATAGATGGACAGACCTATCTCGCGTTCGCGGAGGATGTTCCGGTCGACTCCAGGCCGCCCCTTGAAGAGATATGGCTCGACAGGGTAGACGAGAGGGGAGGGGTTTCCTGGACTAAAAAAACGAACCTCGATATCGACAGGGATATCTCTTTCGTGATAGATGGCAAGCGACTTATTTTCAATGGATTCGATTTTGAAAACCTATGGTGCGGGCTTGACGGTGACACTGACCATCACAACACCAGACAAATCTCTTCGGACGATCCGAATTACGCTTTCCAGCAAGATGGCTACCGTGGGTTCAAACTTGTTGCGGAGTTCCCCATAACCGTGGCGGAAGATGCTGTAGGCGGAGCTGATATACCGACCAATTCGACTGCTGATTCCGGGCTGTTCATCTCTGACGGGGACGGGAATCCCGAGGGCGAAGCGATTGCCAACTATCCCGAACCTGTTTTGACTATACCAATCCGGCTCATTATCCAGAAGATCGGCCTGGCAGAAGGGGAGAGCGCCAGCTTTTCCATCCAACGTAAAATGGTTGACAGTGAAGAGGATTATACGGATTTCACTTCTTTCATCCTTACTGGAGCGGCGTCCGGCTCCGACTCCCCGGAGGTCAGGCTGCTAAGTCTCGATCCGCGATACCATTATCGCATCAAGGAGACAGGGTGGAGCTGGACATATGAGCGGGCTTCATTCCTCCCTTCGACGGAAGACAGGGGATTGACCAATCCTATAGTATTTGAAAACCGGCCTGCTGACAATACTCCCAGGCATGCCGAGGCCAAAGCCGTCAACAGGATGAGCTCAGTCGGAGGTGTAGAAGTCGATGATGTCAGCGATGGCTTGCTGGCAGACGGGGCAGAAGGCTGAGGCGGAGTTGGTACGCATACGGCAGTCTTCCGATCCGCGCCAGACGCCCTTGCTCTGGTAGCCGCCGCCCTCGAAGAGGCCTACGCCCTCGATCGAGCGGCGTCTGGCGCGGGTGCCACGGGCAGAGTCAGAACGCGACGAGAGGTTTTTGAGACGGGAGAGGAGGCGGCTGCCGAGCCCGTCAGGCACATCGGCGACGACGCTGCCGTTCGGCAGGACGGTGCCGGCAGGCAGCATGTCCTGCCATTTCGAGGCGAAGTCAGCCAGGGTGGTGATGTTGGGCTCCCAGGGCTCCGTATCAGGATAGTACATCTCGGAGTACTGGTCGTCGTAGAAGTATTCGTCGGCCAGACCGGCGAAACTGTGGCCGAACTCGTGGACGACGACAGGCTTGAATTGTGCGTGATGTGCCGTAGTGAGCGTGTAGGAGTTGTAAATGCCTCCTCCTCCGTATGTATCTGTGTTGGCAAGGATGATGATGTGCTCGTATGGGAAGTCTGCCAGTACGTCATGCAATTGCTTGAGCCTTAATGTGGTAAGGTAACGGTCAGAGTAGAAGGTGTCAAAGTGTGATCCAATGGCGGTCGATTTCCAGACACCTTCGCGCGGAACGCTGACTCCGCTGTCGGCGGAGGGAGCGGCGACCGCGAGGATGTTGAAGCGGTCGCTCAGTGATGTGTACGGCTCGTGGTTGAAGAGTGACTCCGTGGCGGCCTCAGCGTCAGAGAAGAATACTTCCGCTTCCGAGGCGGTATAACCTTCAGCGAGGATGATGACGTCGATGCATTCGGCAGGGGAGCCGCTATAGTGCGTATAGCGCGCCGGGATCCCCTTCGGGGAGCGCGCGCTACCGCCTTCGGCGGCGTAACGGAGGACGTCGTCCTCCTTGAACCCGCCCTTCGGGCGGATCAGTATATCCACAGGATCCACCGGATGCGTAAGAGACGCAACTACCTTATTGTGAAAATCATATAGCTCTACTGTGATATTGACCGGGACAGCTGGCATAGGCAGCAGGAAGACATTCTCGAAACTCCTGCTTACCCGTGTCGCCTCCTCGGTCGCTTGCCATTCTTGGAAAAGCGTACTGAACGACATCCTGTACAGGGTGTCGCCGGAGGCCGCCGCTGTCATGCAGACCTGGCCGTTGCCTCGCAACGGCACGTCCTGCATGCGCCTTCGGCGGCCAGCCCATCCCTCGAGCCGGTTCAGCTCATCCACCGCGATCCGGCATTCCTTGTCCGTCCCACTGAAGATATAATCCACTCTCAGTGTCGCCTCCTGTAGCCTGTCGTCCAGGGCTGGAGAGTCCGGGGCGGGGCCGTAAGGCGCCCCCACTGCATCCACACAGACGCCCGCCAGGAGGACGAGCACTACCAGTATAGTTCGAGTAAATGATTTCATCGGAGCCGGAATTATAAGGTCTTCTCACAAAGATAGCAATAAAAAAAGAAAACAGCCTTCCGATATCACATCGAACGGCTGTCCGGGCATTATTATTATGAAGGGATTTTCGGGACCAAAGTCCCGTGTCGATTATCGACTTTTCAAATTTACAAATTATTTTAAATATACAACTATTTTATTTCAAAAATGATACCATTTTACTCCCTGACAAGCAAATATTGCCTCAAAAGTTGGATTTCGCTTGGAGTAAGCGGGTCGACGTTGTCCGAATGCCTTGTCGTCGCCCAGTTCAAAGCCAGATCATTGATGCTTGTACCAGGGGCGCCGAACGTCCGCAGATACGTGACCAGTTCGTACAGGATATGTGTCTCCTCCTCGGTCGCCCGGTAGTTCCTCAGGCGCGTATTGGCCCTGCCGAAAGTCGTCAGCTCGTAATCCTTCGAGAGGTCGCTCTCCGACACGCCCAGCAGAGCCTCGATGAGGAATGCCAGCGAGCCCGTGCGGTCCGCGCCTCCGGCGCAATGGAAAAACACCGCACGGCCCTCGCCGAGCCATCCGATTATCGAACGGATGGCCTGCTGATAAAGTTCCTGGGTATTGCCCGTGCCCCTTCCGAGATTCTTCTCGACGGGGAGCTTGAGGTAAACCGTCTCCGGCATCACAGCTCCTACCTTGAACTCACTCTCCTTGATTCCTCGCAGGTCCAGGTCGACTGAAATGCCCAGGTCCTTGAGGAATATCTCCCGCCCCTTGTCGGAGATCCTCTCGAGCGCGGCGCCCCTGTAGAGTTTGCCATAGGCAATGTGCCCTCCGGCGGCCTTCCAGCCGCCGAGGTCCCGCATGTTCCCGACGACGCCGTTGATCATGCGCAGGGGCCCTACGGGCACGGCGCACGCCTGCTTCAGCACCTTCCCATCAGCGGCCAGTACCTTGTAATAATACTTCTTACCCGGAACGAGATTGAATACCTCGGCAGGGGAGGCCTCAGCCTCCACCTCGAAAGATTCTTCGAATAGGGGAGAGTTGGACACCTGGATCTTCGCGGCAGCCCCGCCCTCCCATGATATCTTCACCGGCAGCGGCTTGTCATTCGCCCCATGCTCCTTCCTGTAATCCCTTGCAAATGACAGAGTATAGTCAGGATCGTTCGAATAATCGACCTCCTCCAGGAACATCCTCGTCCCGGGATTCTCGATATCGCACTCTTCCATCTCGAATCCAGGCTGGACGACGCTGACGCTGGAAACCCGGTGCACCGACGAGCACGATACACCTAAAAGCATGGCCGCCAAGGCGGCAAGCAAAAGGAATCTGTTCTTCATGATAAGGGAATGCTGATTGGTCCGTAGGTCAAATATACAAATTATAATGCCTGAAAACAAATCGGGCGGCTCCAAATGACTTCTTATAACAGCGAATGATATTGGAATAATGTAAACAATTAGTATCTTTAATTTTTCAAATTATGTCAAACTTCATAATAGAATTCAGGATGGAGTACATTGAATACAAAACGAAGAGGAGTCCTATTGCTTTTTCGCGTTTAATCGTCCTCGTTTTTTGTGCAGTTGTCTTACTTGCCTCTTGTGACAGGAAGGATGGCCCCGAGGTGCCGGATAACGCTTTCAGAGAATTGCTGGCCAATATGGACTGGGGAACCGATACATGCTATGTCTATGGTCACAAGACACCGGACTCAGATGCGATATGCTCCTCACTTGCATATGCCGGATTGATGCGCAGTTTAGGTTACAACTGCGTTGCGAAGATCAGCAGCAAAGCTAACAATGAGACTAAGTATATCAGCAAGTTGTTCGGTTTCGACATCCCTGCTCTGAAACCGTCTGTCACACCCGGGACCAGACTCATTGCAACTGATCACGAGGAGTATATTCAGAGTGTAGACGGCGCCCGTGACGGCCGCATCCTGCAGATCATAGACCATCATCAGGAAGGTGACATGGCAACTCCTGATGTCGCATTCATCTATAGGGATATGATAGGATCTACGTGCTCTCTTGTGTGGGAGCTTTTCGAAGAGGCAGCCATTCCCGTGGACGATGTTGCGGCCCATATTATGCTTGCCGGTATAATGAGCGATACACGCAACCTGGCAAAAGACAATACCACTCAAAGGGACTCCGTAGCCTGGCTTGCCCTTTCCAATCAGCTCCATCTGACAGCCGATAGTTTGGCGGTCGTGTATAGCGCTATGGAAGAGGCACTTACCAGTTATGATGGAATGAGCGACTATGATATTTTTGTATCCGATTACAAGGATTATGACATCGCGGGAGTCGATGTAGGCATCGGATGCGTAGAATGGAAGGACTATACCACGATGGATGATCTCATTGACAGGATGTTGTCTGCCATGCCGCAGGCTTTGGCAGAAAAGAATCGTAAAATGGTATTCTGCATGGCCACCCGCTATGCTCCCAACCCTGATACCGGATCTGCAAATAAGGTAGTTGCGACTGGTACCTATATCTTGTACTATGGTGAAGGAGCCCGTGAAGTCGCTGAATCGGCCATAGGCCCCAGCCTTCGTGAAGGCGTATGCTACAGCGAAGAAAGACTGAGCCGGAAGACCCAGTTTGTACCGATGATTACCGAGATACTCGGGAAATAAAAGTCAGTCCTTCACGATCAGAAGTGACCTCAGCAATTCGATTTCATCTCTGCTGAGAGGATCCACATCTTCCGAGTGACGCGTCATCGCCCAGGCCGTAACCTGGTCCTTGATAGTACCCGCAGGGGCGAACGTGCGCAGATACTTCACCATCGGATAGAAGAACCATCCTGCAGAGCCGTCACGCTTGTGGACGGACCCGGAATAAGTGGTCAGCTCGAAATCCTTGGACAAATCGCTCTCAGACACACCCAACAAAGCCTCGATGAGGAAAGCGAGCGTACCCGTACGGTCTGCACCGCCATGGCAGTGGAAATACACGACCTTCCCATCATCAAGCCAATTGACAATCTTGCGGATAGCCAATTGGTACTGGTCGGCGGATGTACCGTCAACAATCTCAGGAACAGTATTCTGCCTGCTGCTTGGATGCATATAGTTCCAGAGCTTGATGTTGCAGTACTCGACCGGATCGCCGGATTTCCAGGGATTCTTCTCTCCGCTTCCGCCCTGCCATCCGGGAGGCAGTCCACGCAAGTCCAGATCCACTCCTACTCCCAACGTATTGATGAAGATATCCATGGCAGAAGCGTCGTCCTGGATGTCATCAACGCGTGCGCCACGATACACCTTTCCATAAGCGATATGGCCGCCGTCAGCCTTCCAACCACCTAGATCGCGGACATTCTTCAACAGTCCATCGATCATCCTCATCGGGCCAGTCGGGCACACGCATGCGCGTTTAATCTCAGCCCCATCTTCTCCCAGCACTCTGTAGTAATATATTACGCCCGGTATAAGGTTATAGACTGTGGCAGTAGAGTCGACGATCTGCGGTCTTATCACGTCATTGTCAAACAGAGGAGAAGTCGAAAGCTCAACGCTGGCAGCTTCCCCCTTCCAAGTAATGATGAACGGCTGAGGCCTGTCAGAAGCTGTGGAGACAAACTGCTCCACCGCCGAAAAAATATAATCACTATCTCCGGAATAATCGGTATTATCCAGGAAAGTTCGCACACCGGGGTTCTCAAGGTCACACTCTTCAATGACGAAGAGGCCCTTATAGTCAAGAGGGTACCTCTGCCATGGATACTTGTCGTGGATACTCTTCGTATCTGCGGCATTGCCCGAATGCTCTGAAAGGGTTACTTCTGCGATTTCCCCGGCTAACTGGCCATCCTCATGCGTGCATGCGCACATACAAGCAGCCGCTGCGGCCATAAAGGCCAGCGCGGCTGTTCTAAATGATTGATTAACCATGCTATCGTTTTAAATAACGGGCGGCCTGGAAGGGTCGCCCGTTGCGTGTAAATTAATGAGTAAGATTATTTCTTATCGAACTCCTCATTGCTCTTATAATTCTCGACTCTCTTGTCCGGATCTGACTGACCGAAATGATTGATGGATACAGCCTCAGCGTGTTTAACGACCGTTGTCTCAGTCGTTTCGGTTCCGGTTGCTTTCTTGGTATTAGTGAAGACAAACGGGTTTGCTTCTTTCTCAGACGTATTGATATCGTAGGTATCAAGATAATAGCCAAATCCCCAGTTGTCTTCCACGAGCCGGTAAACATAGCTCGGATCAAGGCTGACAAGCTTCTTGATAACGGTCTCTCCATCATCCTTCTTGTTTGTAAGGATAACTTTGGAGAAATTCTCCCAATCATCATCAGTTTCAACATCGGGGGCCGGTTTACCAGTCACAGGATCGAACTTGCCTATCTTCTGTGGAGCCCGATAAATCTGGATGGTAGCACTCTCACCATGATTAAGTCCCTCTTTATGGATCTCAATGTTTATCGGAAGGTCAGTTTGAGGGTAAGGGTAAGTAATCTGTTTCACGTAACCGGTAAAGTTGCCATCCTTATCAAAGGAGGGGACAAGTACACCGGATTCGGGAGAGTTCGTGTTCGTGCCGTCGCCTCCAGTTACACCTTCAATCGCCTCGACATTGAATTCAATCACAAGCTCCTTGCCGGCAGCTTTTTTATCACCTTCACGCCAACCAACCCAGTTGCCATCATAAGCATCCTCCGAATCAGCTTTACTATAGTCGAAGCCAATAACCACCAACTTGCCATCCTTCAGATATACTCCTACAGTGTTCTCTGGTGCAATCTGCTTGGCGATGTCGTCCGGAGGAAGAGCGGTAAATTTATAGTCATCGGGCAAGATGAAAATGTCGAAGTCATCAGATCTATTTTCCCAATCATCGCCGGTTACATTCATACTGCGAGTGTAAATAGTAACGTCTTCAGCAGTGAAATTGCTTGGAATCTCAAAACTGCTTGAAACTGCATCCAGGACCTGAGTCTCTCCGGGGATGGATGCAGTCGAACCACCGGAAGCTTCACCAATAGTTTTGAAAATATCACTAAGAGAATACTCCTCACTAACTTTGAAGTTATAGTCACCAAATTTTGTATCCTTATCTAGATAATCAGGAGAGGTCTGAGTACTAGCGGGCATTTGAGTGGGATTGGTCCTATTGTAAATCTTTGACCAATCAGACGAAGTATACTCAAGATAAGTCTTTACTCTATCTGAGTCAGTATCATCATCAAGCAGACCAATAGTATAAACAAGAACATCCTTGTCCTTAATATCATGCGCAGCACTAATACAGCCATTTGCAGTACTATTATCAAACCCACTTGTAGCACTAGGCTCACCATCAGTAAACATTACTACCACAGTGGTCCTTTCAGTCAAAGGATGTTCCGACAGATTAGCATTCACAATCGCAAGCGCCTCACGCATAGCAGCAGAGGAATTAGTTCCCTTATTGACATCTCCCATATCAATTTGGTTACTAATGCCATTATAACCGTTATTATGATTATTAGGATGCTGGCTAGCTGGAGAAAGAACATCATCATTCGAATATAAAACTCTGGTAGAAGCAAAATTATATTGAGGATCCCCATTTATCCAAATTGGATGCTGCTCATGATAAGAAGCATCTACAGTAAGATCCTTAACATTAAGGAATTTATTCACATGTTGGGCATTGAAAATACCGTTGTTCCCTGTCAAAGGCTCATCCGGACCATACACTTCGCGAGCGAAGAGAACAAATGCAATTCTGTTTCCGTCTTGACCAGGGGAAAGTGGTAAAGTTGCATCATTCTCTTTCATCATGGTAACAAACTCGCCAACAGCGTTCTTCAAATCATAAAGACGTGTTCTTGTTTCCGTAGGAGTATTATTATAAGGACGACCATTGGGCTGAGCATTTCCATTCATCAACATGGAGGACGAATAGTCAAGCACTAGAACAATATCTGATGGAATCGCCTTATTTACAATCGTCTTCACACCCGTTGCGAAGGTCTCTAGAGTAAGGGTATATACACCATTCTCGTCAGGAGCTGATACGCTCTTGCCTGTGGCGATACCGTTCTGCCTGTTATACTGATGCGTCGAGTAAATCGGCAACGGATTCTCCTCCGTCTGTGCATGCATCAAGACGGGAACCAGCAGGACAAATGTCGAAAGGATATATTTTAATTGTTTCATAGCAATTGTAATAATCTAAATGAATAATCTTGAAGCACTATTCTTCTGCTGGGGCATACTCGCCTTTTTCGTATAAAGCAACGTAAGCTCCATTTCTCAATGTACCATCAGACTTTAGATCTTCAGGGTCAAGCTTTTTAATTTTCGTTGCGTCATACCATGCCTGCAGCCACCATGTGTCAGCATCTGCGGGGACGGCAATGGCCTGGACAACGATCTCCATGACCAGATGAACACCTTGGGCTAGTTCGCGTTGGTTACCTACTGTTGCTACATAGATGGCAGGAACATTAGTGACGGTGTATGATTTGAACAGATCCTTCGTTGCAGACTGGACACCCATACCAGCCCCAGGACCGATGGGCATAGTATAGTAATAACCACCGGAGGCATCAGCCCAATCATCCCTCTTACCATCTCGGGTACCAAGGCTTCCCAATGTGAATGAATCATCAAATTCGCCATAAGGATCAGCATATCCATCCGTTTTATTCCATCCTGCAGCTTTGGCTTCGTCCTCAGATATATAATAAACACCGTCCTTGCAAGGATAACCCTCGCGATACCAAGGCAATACCATGGGATCTTCAGGATGTCCGGCAGCTACAGCTGCATCCTTGGACTCGTACTGGTAGCCGACTACGATATTGCCGTCTTTGTCATACCAGTTGCCTATAACGAGCATACGGACAAACTCATCGACATTTCCGGTATTGGAAATGTGGAGATTGGACTTCGTAACATCTGTCATTTTGTCCGTGATCGTGACATCGACTTCTTTTGGATCGAGAGTGTACGTGCGGAGCTGACCGGCTTTCCACTCAACTCCGGCCTGGAGAGCTCCAAGATTGATTTCATGCTCGAAAGCAACACCGTCGGCAGTGTCAGGAGTCTTTATGACGAAAGAGACAGTCAACTTGGCATTCGAAGGAATGGCTTGAGGGATGAACCAGAAAGTCAAGGAACCATCCTCCAAGTTGACGTTCTTGGTATTGAAGGGCCTTCCAGTACTACCCTCTGCATACCATGAATCACCGAATATATAGGTGCCCTGACCCTTGATATAATCCACCGTACCATCGGAATTCTCAGCACCAGCGTCCTCGTCGTAAGTAGGATTGGTGAATCCGTCTTCAGTGAATTCAGTAAGAGTGCCCAAATTGGACCAGGTAACCTTCGGAGTATCTCCAGTCGCTTCAGGGTTTACGACGCAAGTACCTGTACCATAAAGGTTTTCGAACTTGACACCCGTAATGATGGTTTTGGTCTGGTTGTCATTGTCACTTCCGCTGCGGAACTTCACACCCGTGAGGACGTGGTCGAAATAGACGGGGGCTCCCAGGCCTTTGCTCTGATAATCCTCCAAGTACTGCTTCTTGTTAAGGGTACGGGAGGTGAAAAGGATATCCTTCTGCTCTGCTGCCGTGGTCGGAGACTCGTAGTCAAACTTTATAGTTCCATTACTCGAACCATATTCAAAACCGGAAGCCCCTACATTACCGGCAGGAAGCTGAAGGAAGAAATAGAGGTCCTGGGTAATGTCCTTGGGCCAGGGGGAATCGGGATAATCGTAAGCATACAGCCATCCATTCTTACCTGCTTCATCAATCTTACCTGCTTCATCAATGGACTCAAAGGTGGCATTACCGGCAGTGTGTTCGGCCGATTGGCCTTTGATATATGTCGTTGCGCCGATGGAACCATATCCTTCGAGGCTCAGAACATTCTCATTATAGACTGGTGAACCCTTGGTCATGGGACTAAGGGCATTCAGGTCTGTCAATGTCTCTGTAAGGAATAGATCCGCTCCGGTGTTGTCCTTGCCCAAAGGAAGCATAACACCGGTCTTAGCCTCAACAGGAGTAGATAAATCGGCGGATTTTGTCTGGACACTGTTGAACCTGAAAGCAATACCGTTCTCAGACAGGTTAACTTCTCCACCACCAAACTCTTCGTTCTCAACGCAAGAAACGATAGAAAGCGCTGCCAACAACGCGAATGCATGATAAATCTTCTTCATAACTTCTAATAGTTTAGGGGGTTAAGAAGGTAAGTAATCCCAATTCTCTCCTGCAGCGGAGTCGTCTATGTCAGTGACGATCTCATTGACATAAGAGTCCAGCACAACACGAGAGTTGCAAATGATGCCCTCAAAATCTACCTGTTTCACGGTAGTACGGGGTGTGATGTAATCATCCCTTTTTCTCAGTCTAAACATCTTATTGTATTTTAAAACTTATAATTGCAATTACAAATAGCTGCTCAAAAACTCTATGAAGTCCCATGCCCTAAGTGTAAAACGACTGAAAATCAATATCTCTCGACAAGAGATACGGTCAAGTCGGAATACACCTTATATCTCATAGGACAAAAATAAAGAATAATATCCAAATTACAAAAACTTTTTTTGATTAATAGTCCTCGAAAAACAGGACTCAACCTTCTGCACTTCGTCTTGATAAAAGTCCTCAGTGGTATCCTCTGAAGATACGCCAGAGGAATTGGTAGAGGCGTGAGAAGGGTACCCAAAGGACCTCGCGGGGGTAGAGACGGAGGTAGGAGAAGGTCCGTCGGTTGCGGCGGAGGAAGCGGGTGAGTAGAGTCTCGTTCTCTGCGTGTTGATGACGCGGGTCCAGGATGCCGAAATTACCCATTTGGACCATATCTATTATGAGTACACGGCCGCGTTTGGTGTCGGGTGAACAAAGAAGAAAATCGTCTTCAAGACCGAAATTGATCTGTAAAGCCATCATTGTGGCGGCGGCAAAGCGGCCCATCCCCAGACGCTTGAGCGTCTGGAATACCGGCCGTCTGGCCGTCGCAGGCAACTCCCTGAGCACATAATAATAGTCCATCATCTGCCTCAGGCCAAGGCCTCCGGCCAGATAATGGCGATACATATGAGCCATACAGAAAACTGCATTGAACTCGGCACCAGGATAGGTAAGGGTTGCCTCATCGCTGATGGGAGTGTTCCTTCCTGCCCAGCGCTGGAACCGTGCGTTGCAGAAAGGGTTGTACATCTTTGTCGGATGGAAATGCAATTCTACAATCGTATCATCGAAAATGTCCGCCTTGCACTCTTGATACAGTATGCCGTGAACGTTGTAATCCTTGGAGAAGGCTTCGATAATCTCTTTACGCGATCCCCGGATCCAGAGGTCGATGTCGCCGCCTTGGCGGCGGCTGGGATCCGGATAGAGTCGTGCAAGCCCTGTCCCTTTAAGGATGCAGCCGTGGAGTTTGAGGCTAGCCAGCAAGTCTTGTAATTCCATGGCTCGCCTTTCGTGCAACTCGTACAATTGCCTGACCTTTGAGGAGAGCTTGTCCCATTCGGCCAGGATATCCTCCGGGGGCTGTTGTGAAACAGGCAGCCGGTGTACGGCTGCATTCAACACTCCTATAAGTGCCTGCTGCCTTGCCATTGCGAAAAGCCTCCTCCAATCTGCAGGGGTCGGGTTCTTCTCCAAGGAGGACTCCTGACCGAAGTAGACTAAAAGAAGGTTTCTGAAGGGATGCACGGGGGAATTATCGCTTGTCGTCCCAGCCGAATGGATGCTTGGATAGCGGGAGTTTGGCGAGAGGGTGATAGTCGCCCTTCAGGCCGATAGGCGTGGCGTTGCGGATTTGGCTTACGATCTCGATGCACGGACGTGCCTCGCTGATGCGGAAGCCTTCGCCGGCAAGTATCTTCTGGTAGCTGAGGGTGTGCAGCTCGGTGAAACCCTGGCTGAACTCGAACTCGCTGCCGTCGATGTTGAGGGTACGGTAGGTGCGCTTCTCGCCTTCGACAGCGTTGGGAGGAAGGCAGTCGGCGTTGATGCTGAGGAAGTAGCGCACGCGGGCCTTCTCGAGCCCGAGGTAGCCCGCGACGCGGTCGAAGCTCATCACATGCACTATGTTCTCCTTGACCGGGCCGAAGATCCACTGCAGCATATCGTAGAAATGCACGCCGATATTGGTGGCAATGCCGCCGCTCTTGTGGACATCGCCCTTCCACGAAGTGTAATACCACTTGCCGCGGGAGGTGATGTAGGTGAGATCAACGTCGTAGACCTTGTCCTTCGGACCCTCGTCGACTTTCTTCTTGAGGGCAACGATGCTGTCGTGAAGGCGTAGCTGGAGGATGTTGTAGGCCTTGTGGCCGGTCTCCAACTCGACCTTCTCAAGCGCGTCGATGTTGTACGGGTTGAGCACCACGGGTTTCTCGCAGATGACGTCGCAGCCGAGGCGCAGGCCGTAGCGGATGAAGGCGTCGTGCGTATAGTTCGGGGTGCAGATGCTCATCCAGTGCAGGGGATTGTCCGTCTGCATCTGCCTGGAGCAGAAACGGTCGAAGAGCTCGTTCTCAGTGAAGAACGAGCACTCCGGAAAGAAACTGTCGAGGCGTCCGACGCTGTCGAAACGGTCATAAGCCGCCAGCAGGTCATTGCCTGTATCCTTGATGGCTTTGAGATGGCGCGGCGCTATATAGCCGGCCGCGCCTATAAGTGCGAAGTTGGCCATTATGCTTCTTTCTTCTCAGAAGAATCCGTGGAGTCTTTAGAGTCTTTGGAATGCTTGTGGTGATGATGCTTTTTCTTGCCATTATCATCGTCACCATATGTGCCGTAGCCGTACTGCTGGCCATAGCCGTATCCGTATCCGTAGCCATAGCCGTATCCGTATCCGTATCCGTAGCCATATGCGGATCCGTAACCACGGCGTTTCTTATACTTGACATCATTGAGTATAATGGCCATGTTGGGGAATTTCTCCTGGTCCTTAAGGGCCTGAAGGTCAGGAAGCATGCGCTTATCCACCTTGTTGGAGCGGATAAGGAAGATGGTGACATCGGCGAATCGCTTCAGGATGTCGGCATCGGCGACGATACCGGCAGGGACGGCATCTATAAGGATATAGTCGTAGTGAGCGCGCAGATAGTCGAATATCTCGTCGAGTCGGCTGCTACTTAAAAGTTCAGCGGGGTTTGGTGGCAGCGAACCGCTGAAAATGGCATCCACACCTGGTGCTACGACATCGTGCTGGATAAGAGGTTCAATCTCGTTGAACTTACCCGAGAGATAGCTGGAAAAACCATGAACCTTTGCATTTGTGCTGTTGTGGGTTAAGGTTCCCTTTCGGAGATCGAGGTCGAGCAGTATGACCCGTTTCTCAACCAATGCGAGACTCGCGGCAAGGTTGGAGGTAAGGAACGTCTTTCCTGAGCTCTCCATCAGCGAGACGAAGAGATATGTGGTGCAGGACTGGTCCGTATTCCGGGTAAACTCGATATTGCTTCGGAGTATTCGGAACGCCTCCGAAATCTGGTCTCGTTTCTTGTCAATAACCACAATATGACGTTCGTCACCTTTTTGCTTGGAAGGAATCTCTCCAAGGAACGGGATATCGGTATAGTTCTCGACATCCTTGCGGAAACGAATCTTGGTGTCCAGCATACGGCTGAGGAAGAAAACCAGCACGGGGAAGAGTAATCCCAAGAGGATGCCCATCATCAGATTTTGCTTGGGATTCGGAGCGACGGGAACAGGATTGACCCTGGCCTTGTCGATAATCTTTGCATTGCCGCTGATGGACGGCTGGCTGATGATGAGTTCTTCACGCCGGCTAAGGAGATTCACATACAGTTGCTCCTTGATGCTCTGTAAACGTGTGACATTGTCGATATACACCTGCCCACTGGGGACCTGTCTAACCTGGTCAGCGGCGCGCTGACCGGCAATCTCAACACTGCTCATGCGCTGCCTGAGCGCATCGATATATGTCACAAGAAGATCGTTGAGGTTGTTCTTTAGGGTGTTCTGTTCCAGCATTATTTCCTGAACAACGGGGTTGTTCATTGTCCCCGTTGTCCTATAGCGGTCTAACCTGAGCACCAAGTCGTTGAAATGCGAAATCTTACTTTTAATGTTGTCGTCCCGGATATCTATTGAAAGGGGAAAGAGTTTATTGTCACTGTTGGTAGCAATCAAACTCTGAAGATATTGTGCATGGGATATCTGGGCGTTAAGGCGTTCCATCTCCTCTGTTGCTTCCCTGCTGGCAGCAAGTGATGCGTGACCGTATTCGTTCAGGTTAAGCAACTGGTTTTCGCGCTTGAAACTTGCAATTTGCGATTCCTGTACTCCGAGGTCATTGTCAAGTTGGGCTATGCGGCTGTTTATAAAGTCTGAGGTACGCTGAACTACAGACTCCTTCTCCTTGATAGTATTCTCGTTGTATATGGCGATCATCTCGTTAAGGATGTCTGCCGCACGTTCAGGAGATGTGTCTCTCAATGAGAGATTCAGTATTCCGTTTGACGAACTGTTGCGTGTGACGGAGACCTTCGTACGATATGTCGAGGCAACGCTATTGATATTGCGGTGCGTGACAGTGATGGGGTTGTCATAGAAATGCTCTCGCAAGGCCCAAGTGGGATGCACGGCTATGCGGCCGAAATATGTGGATACAGTATCGTTGAGATGCCCATTGACCGGCTCATACTCACCGACTTGGATTACGAATGACGAGTCGCGGCTGATGGTGATTTCCACTTCTGCATGGTCCGTCTCATTGATGTCCAAAAAGTCCAGAATAACAGGGCTCTCCTTATAAAGATCCTTGACCCGCTTAACCAGCTTAGTCTTGTACTTGTATGTGGTAGCGAGATCCAGACGCTTGACTACATCAAGCATCGGACTCTCGGACTTGAGAACTAAGATCTCGTCATTGATTGCGGACCCCGTAACTGCAATGTTGCGTATCGAGATGTTTTCAAGCATCGACCTGCCGTTATCGAGGTTGCGGGCTACCGAGTTGATGAGTATTTTGGCGTGACTCTCATACACACGATCGACTCGGTCGGCGCGGTAATAAGCAATTACAGCGCCTATGGCAGCGCAAAGCACAAGCCAATGGAGATTACGAAGTATGGTGAAGAATATGTCCTTGCCGGTCAGGGCATTGGCGTCCTTTTTCTCCAGGAAGGAGAGGTCGGAGTCCTGTGAATTCGTTGCCATCTATCAATGATTGTTCTGGTAGTTCTTTATGTAGCTCTGGATAAGCATCACGAGAGATGCCGTGCTGGTAATGGTCGAGAAGATCGAGAATATTGTGCTCGCTTGGCTGTATGACTGCTGGAAGTTCCTGTAACGGGTATTCCTGGTGATAACAAAGTCATTCTGCTGGAGCATGAAGAACGGATCCTGGAAGACTTTGGATGAACGCGGATCGAGGAAACGCGTAACCATCTTTCCGTCGACCTCACGCATGACGACGACCTTGCTGCGGTTGGTATATATGCTCATATCACCCGAAAGGGCAAGTGCTTCCAGCAAGGTACAACGCTCGTTAGTGATGTTGATGGCTTTGCCACCGTTCGCTCCGAGGAAGAATATCTTGTAGTCCCTGAAGCGTACCATAACGAATGGATCGGAAACATAGTCGTTCTCCACGAGAATATTGCGTATCTTTTCCTGAAGCTGGAGCCTGGTAAGACCGGCCACGTGTATCTCGCCAATGACGGGGAGTTCGATATTGCCATACTGGTCCACCAGATAAGCTATACCGTTTCCTCGGGTTGCTCCAGAACCTGAGGTATTACTATATAGGTTGAAAGGCCTGGCCAAATCGCTATCATATGCCGCAACGATAACGTCAAGTTCGTCGTAAGGCGCAATGACGGCCTCAAAGCGGTCTTCCAGTTCAATCTGGGTCCCATGCTCCATATCTTGGAGATAGACGATTTTGCGGGTGGTAACGCAAGATGCGGCTAAAGTGGCGAGCGTAAGGATGAGCCCCGCGCGAATAATCCTATGAATGTTCATAATCTATGGTTGTGGTCAATAATCCCACAAAGATAATCATTTATTTCAACTTTCCTACAATGCGCGCACATGCGTGACCATCTCCGTAAGGATTAACAGCGTGGCTCATAGCTTCGTACGCGGCTTTGTCGTCGAGAAGGCATGAAACTTCTCCCACAATCTTGCTATAGTCCGTACCGACAAGTTTGACAGTGCCTGCGTCGAGTGCCTCCGGCCGCTCGGTGGTGTTGCGCATGACCAGCACAGGCTTGCCGAGGCCGGGAGCCTCCTCCTGGATACCGCCGGAGTCGGTGAGAACAATTGTGCTCTTTTCCATCAGGAACACGAAATCCAAATACTCAAGTGGCTCGATAAAGAACAGGTTACCAAGGTCTTCCAGCCGTTCTCCGAAGACCTCGTGGATAGGTTTGCGGACATTCGGATTGAGGTGCATCGGATACACGAAATCCACTTCCGGATATTTCTTTGCAAGATCTCTGATAGCACTGCAGATATTGAGGAAACCTTCTCCGAAGTTTTCCCGCCGGTGTCCGGTGATAAGTACTAACCGTTTGGAACGTGACACGTCATATCCAGCGGTTTGGAGTTGTTTTGAGAGTTGATGCTGTAGAACCAGGTCATCTTTGATACGGGCCACGACCATGTGCAGAGCATCAATAACGGTATTACCGGTGACAATTATCTTATCTTGAGATACTCCTTCGTCGAGCAGGTTCTGCCGGCTGAGGGGGGTGGGGGAGAAGTCATAAGTGGCGATGCGCCCGGTGATCTGACGGTTCATTTCCTCCGGCCAGGGGCTGTAGATGTTGTGCGTGCGCAGGCCGGCCTCGACGTGGCCGACGGGGATCTGGCGGTAAAATGCAGCCAGTGCCGCAGCTGTACTCGTAGTCGTGTCGCCATGTACGAGGACCACGTCCGGCCGGACCTCGTCCAGCACGTCCCTCATACCGGTAAGCACGCGGGACGTGACGTCGTACAGGTCCTGTCCCTGTTTCATAATGTTGAGGTCGTATTCCGGCGTGACGTCAAATATCCGCAGCACCTGGTCCAGCATTTCGCGGTGCTGCCCGGTAACGCATACGACCGTTTCGAAATCTTCCGGAAACTTCTGGAACTCCTTGACCAGGGGACACATCTTGATGGCCTCCGGTCGGGTTCCGAACACGAGCATTATCCTTTTCATATGTGATAAACTCCCTCCAAGGGACAGATATTATGGCAATCGAGGATGACCTTGTCCTTGAGTTTGTCCCAGTTGCGCTTGATCTCGTCATGCTTGACCATGATGACTACAAGGTCGATGTCGTTCAAGAACGCATCGAGGTCGTGATACTGGTTGGAAACCATGTCCTTTTCGATGAACGGGTCGTAGACCTTTAGAGGCTCGGCGAGATGACGCTCCTGACATTCAAGCAGTTGCAGTGTGGGACTCTCACGGATGTCATCGACATTCTCCTTGTAGGTCAGGCCGTACAGACCTACGCGACGGGTGTCGGTGATGCCGCGTTCGTGCATGATTTCGTGGATGCGGTTGAGCACGAAGGCGGGCTGGCCGTCATTGGTCTTCATCGACTCGTCGATGACCTTTGCGAGGCTCGGATAATCGCCGACAAGGAACCAGGGGTCGACGCTGATGCAGTGCCCGCCTACGCCGGGGCCGGGCTGGAGGATGTTCACCCGCGGGTGCATGTTGCAGATGCGGATGATCTCATAGACGTCCATCCCGTCGTGACGGCAGATGCGGGCGAGTTCGTTCGCGAAGGCAATGTTCACCGCACGGAAGGTGTTCTCCACGACCTTGGTCATCTCAGCGGTGCGGATGTCCGTAACTACGATTTCTCCTTGGCAGAAGCTTGCATAGCAAGCCTTTACCTTCTCGCCTATGGCTTTATCGTCTGCTCCTATCGTGCGGTTGTTGTGCAAAAGTTCAAAGACCATGTTGCCGGGGATGATGCGCTCCGGAGCGTGAACGAGGTTTACCTTCTTGCCGGAGGCATTGACCACCGGGCGCACCGACTTGTCGATGGTGCCGGGGGAGATAGTTGATTCTATGACTATGGTCGCGCCCTCCGGGCAAACTGCTAGCACTTGCTCTACGGCCTTCACCACATAACACGGGTCCACCTTCTTTGAGAACTTGTCGTAAGGGGTGGGCACCGACACTATGTACATATCTGTGTGCTGATATTCAGTAGTGAACTTGATGCCTCCTGCCACTGCGGCAGCAAAGAGTTCTTCCAGTCCCTTCTCCTTGAAGGTAGTACGGCCCTCTTTGAGGGTCCCGACCAGTTCCTTATTGTAGTCCGTGCCTACCACTTCCTGCCCGTGCGAAGCGAGCATCAGGGCCGTCGGCAGGCCGATGTATCCGAGTCCGATGACGTTAATCATACCCTGTATTTAATTAATTGTATTATAAATGTCTTCAATAATATGCCAACCGACAAATAGTCCGAAATGATTGGGGTCAGAATAGTTGTTATAATCCGAAGTCAGTGGGTTCTTCCCAGTATAATTGAATACTCTTTCTTCCCCGAAACACGATTTGAGAAGTTCAAGGTCTTGTCTGGAAACGGCCGGATAGGAATAGCAATATCCGGGAGTGATGACTATTCTGTAATCAGTTCCGCACGTGTCAAAAATCTCTCTGATGTGCTTGAGTTGCATCTTCATGTTCTCATCTATGAGAGGATCACTAACGTTGATTCTTCCCTCTTTAACTTTGAGTTCGTTCAAGAAATCTGCCTTCGCCCTTTTGCTCAGATTGCTGAGACTATCCTTTGGGGGTGGTATGGACAGATCGATACTGCTATTGTGTTTGTTCCAGTCGTTGGAAACCGGATCGAAGTTTATAGTAGGCAGAGAAGGATGTATCATCTGACGAACAGCCTTCAACCATTGTGTAGGCTTCTGCATGAAGTCATACATGAGAATCGACTGATAAATCCAGTGCGATTGCCCCGAAATATTAGGGTCTTTAATTGCGAGAGCCCTTTTGGGAAGTTGATCCTTGGAAAAGGTGCCCGGAATGTCAATCAGTACTATCGCATTCTTTATTGGATATCCATGGTCGTAGATATATGATATTTTCTGTTCAATTCCGGTCAGCGTCTCGCTCCATGATTGGAAAAGGAACTGGCTGGATCCTTCGGGCAGATACTTAGCCCAATGATATGTGTTGATCCCGCACCCTCTCGAACTACCGAAAATGAAAGAATCATACTTCTTCTCAGGATAGTTCATCAAGAAAAGCTCTGAAGAAAGGTAATCCCTGTTCGTAGAATCAAAGTCTTCCAGCGAGAATGGTTTCAATGTCTTGTATGGGTCGGCTATGAAATATAAAACCGCCAATCCAATGATCGGAATCAGCAGAAACCTTGTCAGTCTAATTAAAAAGCGTCTCACTCCTAGAACTGGAAATAAATGAACGATTGACTGTGCGCCGCAAATTCAAGTGTGATCAGGACAAGCAGGACACTTGTAAGGGAACACACCCATGAAGGACATTTTTTCCCGAACTGCAGAGTGTGGTCTTGCTTTCTGAACAGCCAATCCCCAGTCAGCATTAGTGCTATGACAACAAGAGTTCTTTTCGTTCCTACATAGAGGTGAGGAAGTGTAAACAAACTAGGATGGATTATCCCGGAGAAATACTCCCATGCTTGTTCAATGCTATCAGCCCTGAATATAATCCAGCCGACTACAACCAATAGGAAAGTCATCAGTATTTGACCAAATTCTTTGAGATTTGGGAGGAACCGATCTTGAGCTACTATGTCGCGGTACTTGCGGTTCTTTCCCATAAGGATCAATGGCAAGAACAACAGCGCGTGATATGCTCCCCATGCGATGAACGTCCAGTTCGCCCCGTGCCAGAATCCACTAACAAGGAAAATGACGAAAGTATTGCGGATGATCTTGGCCTTGGAACAGCGGCTTCCACCAAGGGGGATGTAAACATAGTCCCGGAACCAGGTTGTCAGTGAAATGTGCCACCTGCGCCAGAACTCCGCTATGTCCCTGCTGAAATAGGGGACATTGAAGTTCCTCATCAGCTTGATACCAAATAGTTTGGCCGTACCGATAGCAATGTCTGAGTATCCCGAGAAATCACCGTAGATTTGGAACGCAAAGAAAATAGCAGCTAGTAGCAGTGTACTCCCGCTTTGTATCTGATATGTCGAGAAGACCTTGTCGACATATATGGCGCAGTTGTCAGCTACGACCATTTTTTTGAAAAGTCCCCAGAGTATCTGTCTCATTCCGTCTACACCGGTCTCATACTCGAACTGGCGCGGTTTGCTGAATTGCGGGAGCAGGTTGGTAGCTCTCTCGATAGGTCCAGCGACCAATTGGGGGAAGAAGCTGACGAAGGCGAAGAATTGGACGATATCCCTGGTCGGTTCCAGTTTCCCCTTATAGACATCGATGCTATAACTGAGCGCCTGGAAGGTGTAGAAACTGATGCCAACGGGGAGGATCAGATGCAATAGAAGTCCATCGGCCTTTCCTCCGAGGAAAGCGTCTGCAAACGCAGTGGCGAAGAAGTCGTAATACTTGAAGAGCCCGAGTATGAGCAGGTTGACGACTATGTTAAGGGTGTTGACCATCCGCGCCTTGCGCGGATTTTCCTTAAACTTTTCAATCAGTAGACCGGCTGCAAAACTGCACGCAGAAGTGAATGCTATCAGGAACAGGAACCGCCAGTCCCACCATCCGTAGAAGATGTACGACACAACGACGACAAACAGGTTCTGCAGCTTCAGGTTCTTGTTGAACACGAACCAATAGAGCAGGAACACTATCGGCAGGAATATGGCGAATTCTATAGAGTTGAAAAGCACTCTCTTATAGGAATTGGAGTAGAGTGGCGGCATAGGACAAACCTACGCCGAATCCGCAGGCCATGACCCTCATGCCTGGCTGGATCGTTCCGTTTTTCAAGCACTCCTTGAGGCCGATCAGGATGGTAGGTGAAACGGTATTGCCGGTGTGCTCTATGTCGATGTAGAACTTGTCCTTGTCGATGCCGCAGACCTTGCGTATGGTGCTGAGCATATATTTGTTGGCCTGATGGAAGACGAAGTAGTCGATATCAGCTTTTTGCAGGCTGCTTTTTCGCAGGAGGTCTGCAATCATTGCCGGGACCGCGTCAAGCGTGAAATTGAAGATTGCACTGCCGTTCATGTAGAGGTAGTCATCACGACGGACGTGGCCGTCATCATCTGTGGATTCAACGCAGGTTGCATTGCGCTGCCTGGCTCCGAAACTCTTAACAATCAGATTCTCTGCCCCTGAGCCATCCGTCCCGAAAACGAAGTCACCAATCTCGGCGAAACCTTTTTCCTTGGAGATGAGACAAGCTGCAGCACCATCTCCAAAAATGGAGCGGTTACTCTTATCCTGAGGGTGGAGATACTTGGTATATGTTTCGGAGGTGAGCAACAACACATTTTTGGCAAGCCCGGCAGCGAGGAGCCCCTTGGCTGTGGCCATGCCATAGATGCAGCCGGAACAGCCGAGGTCATAATCATATGCTCCGGCGGAAGTCGGGATGCCCAGACGATGCTGGAGTATGCATGCAGTAGACGGGAGGAAATGGTCCGGGCTTTGTGTGCAAAGCAAAACGAAATCAATCTCGGAAGGGGAAATCCCGTACTCTGCAAAGAGTTTTCGTGCAGCCTTTTCTGCCATGTCTCCGGCAGTTTCATCAGGAGCGGCAATGTGTCTTTCCTTGACGCCGACCTTGTTGTAGACCTTATCAACGTCCCATTCAGGAAACTCCTTGGTCAGTTCCTCATTGGTCAGGACTTGTTCCGGGAGATAATATGATATGCCTCGGATATATGCTTTCATAGCTCGATGGAACCTCCGGTGATATCGATGCATGAGCCTGTCATCCAGGATGATGCATCGGAAAGAAGGAAGACTGCGAGGTTCGCGATGTCCTTGGGCTTTCCATATCTCTTTAGAGGATACTTTGCCTGTTCGGCTTGGAGCTCTCCCTCAGTGACACCTTCATTGAGGACAAGCGGTGTCCAAACCATGGCTGGGCAGATACAGTTGACGCGGACCGCCCTTGGAGCGAGCTCCAGGGAAAGACACTTTGCGTATGACTTCAATGCTCCCTTGGAAGCGCTATAAAGCGCGTTCGCTACGGTAGGGATCTCTGCCGTCCGCGATGAGACAAACACAATGGACGAACCTTTATTAACCTTCTTCTTGGCGAGAAGACAGGCTTGCAACAGGACCGCAGCATTGAAATTGGCATTCATCACTGTCGCAATGTCCTCAGCGTTGATAGCTTTGCAGGGCTTTCTGTGGCCGATTCCGGCACAATGAACGATGCCGTCAAGGGCTGGTATCTCCTCCACGAGCCGCTTCCGCAATCCTTCATCGGTCAGGTCTGCTGCAATCTGTATATTCCCTTCACCAGAAAGGCTGTCGAGCGTTTCTTGGAGCCGAGCTTCATTCCTCCCTGTTATGACTACACGTGCCCCCATCTGTGAGCAGAGGATGGCTGTCGCGCGGCCAATGCCGGAAGAAGCCCCGGTCACAAGGATGGTTTTCCCATTAAGGGAAAAGGGATTGAAACAGGTGTCCATTACTTAGAAGAGACAGTATTGAAAAGGTCCTCCACGGTGTTGCAATGCCTGATTTCGGCTCCTGTCAAGGTCTTGCCATATTCGACCTTGACCATCGCGATGACGGAAAAGGCGATGAGCGAACTCCACTCGTCGAGATCCTTGTATTCTGTACCGGCCTCTATAGCCTCCGGCTCCGTGTCATCGAACTGCTCACGGAAATGAGCCAGAAAATCATTCAGTTCCATAATCTTTTATTCTTTTGAATTCATATTCTTTTTTTGCCCAAAAAGCAACCTCGCGCCTGAACAGGCGAGTGGCTTCCGGACCAAGGTTATTCTGTTTCAGTTTCCTTCGCAGCACATCCGAGAGGAGGTATGAGACAAAATTGCCTGCCCTCCTTTCTGTTTTCAAGTGAAGGTCTTCCTCTACGATCAGTTCATTGGGATGGATCAGGAAATTGATACCTTTATTCGTCCCTTTAGTCTCCAAATATAGTAAATCTCTCGTTAAAGCTGTTAGGAATGGAGAAATCCTTAGCAGAGTACCGATATAGGGGAACCCGAATGATGACACAGGGACTTCTATGATACTCGAATCTCCCTTCCTTGCAAGGTTGTCAGGACGAGTCCGGTAAGGTACTCTGGGAGCGCCGAACCACTGCAATTTGCCCTTACTTCCCAAAGACATGAACATGTCCATCCTCTGAGGCGCGACAGAACTGTCAAACTTGAACCCTGCTTCTATCAATGCTTTGGGAGTATCGGAATTGACGCGTAGGGCAGGGGAGCGGAACGACACAACCTCTTCTCCTGCAATGTCTTCCAGAATAGATTTGGCTGTTCTCAAATGTTCCAACTGCTCTTCATACGGCATACAGTCGAAAGCCATGTCGTGCCTGTGAGTTAGGCCGTGGCAAGCGATTTCGTGCCCCTTTGCTTGGACCATCCTGACAATTTCTGGACAATCCTTTGCGAAGTTGGCGATGTAAAAGAACGTCGCCTTGACGCCGAATTCATCATACAAGTCAAGAAGTGCAGGGAGTCCTTCTTTCCAGACTTTTATACCGGTATCGTCCCTGAGGCCACCATTGACAATGGAAGTGGTCTCTACGTCGTTTGTCAGGTAGCAGGTTCCTCTCATTTACTTATCTGATCCTTGTATTCGAATACTTTCTTCGCCGGATTTCCGGAGACCAGGGTGTATGCCGGAACCTTGTTATTTACAACTGAGCCGGCAGAGACTGCGGCATATTCGCCGACCCTAGCACCAGGGACTAATGTGCATTTCACGCCAATCCATGCCCCTTTCTCTATCACGACCGGGGCGACTTTCGATTCGAATACATCCTTGAAATGGGCATATGGGTTGATATGCGCGACGATCGTATCTTCGCCGGCAAGCGAAACATCATCGCCGATGAATACGTACTCCGGATACGCGTTGTCGATACTGCATAACTGCCCGATATAGACATTGTTCCCAATGTGCACACCCCTCCTGCGGTGCATCTTTATACGCCATGAATTGATTGGACAAAAGTAGGCTGCCCGATAGAGAATTATGTTCCGTATCTTTCGGCAGACGAACTTGAACTTGCTCATCTTCCGACGGTTACTTGAGTTGCGAATCGTTTCGGAGAGGGATGAACCGTGATCGAAATAGGGGATCTCGATAGGATCCGGGATATTGAAATCGCTTGATGACATAGCTACTTCCAGTACAGTTTTACCAGTTTGTTGTAGATACTTGAAACGAATTTGCTTTTGCGTGACAGGAGTTTAACCCTATTGCGCAGGAACTCCCTAAGATGAAGGTAAGTCCATTTTACAATGCTATCTGTCCACAGGGTGTGGGCGAGGATCAATGCTTGCTGAGGGAATTCTCCTTTATTGATAGCGCTGATTACGTCTTCTGTGCTGTGGTACGACTGTGGAAAACTACTGCTGACCTTGTCCCTCACAGCATATTTACTCCCATCCCAGGCATAACCGGTATCGGTCATATAAAAGATCCTTTTGAAGTCGAAAGAAATGTAAGGCTCTCCTATCAAGCCGAAATCCGATAGTTTGGCCTGGGACCAGATATCCTTGTTGTCATATTTGGAGGATGAACTCCCGTGCATGCATACAGTCTTGACTGGATAATACTGCCTGAAATACTCCAGGTTGGCTTTGAATGACTCGATGGCTTTATCCATATCACCTTCCGTCTTGGACAGATCCTCATAATGATAGCCTATCTCGTGTCCCATTGACACTATACTGCGAATGATATTCGGATGATCGCTTTTAGGAACGCGCCTGAAGTAGTATGTAGCTTTGACTCCTAACTCATTCTCTGCTTTGGCCATCTTAAGGGCATTCTGCGGCTGCTCATCGACATCGTGCCGCAATACAAGGACCTTTCCTTCCGGACGAGTCTCCAGATACTGGCGGACGGTCGTAATCTGGTAGCCGGACTCGACAAAAGCCCGGACAAGTTCCATGTATTTTCGGATGGTGAAGTCCATGGACGTTGAAATCATTTCTTAGAAGGTCCAGAAGCTTCTGATTTCCTAAATTGTTTGAACTTTTTAGCGCGCTCTTCCATAATACACTGATACTCTTCCGGAGAATAATTTGCTTTTAAAAAGCGCGACATATCCATAATAACCTTCGCAGGATTACCTCCGGCAAGAACCATGGGAGGGATATCCGTATTGACAATGCTTCCCGCACTGACCATAGCACCTTCCCCAATTTCCACTCCGGGCATCAGAGTTACACCAACAGCAATCCATGCGTTTTTATGAACAATTACCGGAGCAACATACGAGTCTAAACAATGAGCATGATAATCGCTGGGTTTAATATGGGTAAGGACGACATTATTACCGGAGAACCCGGCACCATCCTCAACTACCAGGAAATATGGGAAAGGCGCATCCACGAAAACACCTGTTCCCCAGTGAACGTTTTTCCCGATGGAAACACCCCTCCATCTCTGCAAACGAATCCGCATTCCATTCCATGGTAGCGTCTGTGCCCAACTTCCAAAAACATTATCCTTGAATCTGATGATTCCGTACCAGATTACAGACCGATAACCATGCTCTTTTGCAGACCGTCGTAAAGTCTTCCAGAGAGAATCCGCCTCATAATGAGGAAGATCCTGACGTTTCAGTTCCAGAAAAGGTTTCATGCTACTTGAAACGATATTGGTAATTAGGATTGGTCTTCATAATATCCCGACTTTGAGGATAATTCTCGATGAACCAGGTAAAGAAGGCGGACACATTGATCTTCTCCGAGAGCATTCTCCGGCGTTTCTCTTCCCAGATACTTTTAGTATTGGGATCCTGGAGCAAGCATTTCACTTTATCCAACAACTGATCGAAGCAATCGGGAGTGAAACCGTAAGTCAAACCATATCGATGCTCCTCTTCCTCAAGATAAGAAATCCGACCAACAAAAGTGTTGCATCGCAAAGAGGGGACACCCAGGACAGCAGCTTCGGAAGCCATCGTCTGACTATCGCCGATGTAAAGAGAAGAATAATACATCAATGAATGCATATCCTCTGCAGGTACTGTGACTTTGTAATCCTCAAATTCGGGCTCAATACTTTTCTCAGAAGTTATGATGACGCGGCCATAGTCTTTCAAGAGGTCGATCAACTGCTTTTTCTTTTCAAATGAAATACCCTGTTGTCTAATATCATGATAAGCGTTCAATGCCACAAAACGCAGGATAAAAAACCGCTCGCCTTTCTTAAGTCCCATTTTCGTAAGGACGGATTCATCTGGATTAAAGACACTGGGATGAAGATAGGCCAATTCGTGATAACCCGCATAAAAAACTGCTTTCGGAGTTTTTCGATGCTCTGGTCCTAACGCAGATGGTGATAAGACAACATCGGCAAATGGGACGCCATATTTAACCGCCAACTGTGCGACCTCATCATCATCATCACCAAAGATAAACGACTTCATCTTGGTAATACTAGAAACATGTGGCAGGGATATACCGGAACTGATTCCAATATCTATCTTATGCTTAACGACAAACCAGAACAAGACAAAATCGTTCTTGATCGTTTTCCATGCTTTCCCTAAGATAGAATTGGACTTGTCCCCGAGAAACAGGTAGGGCATCTGATATACATCCATCAAATGTAGTGCGACAGGGACGTTTCTGACAGAATAATAAACCTTGTGACCGTCCTTTTCCAACTGCTTGCACAGGTTTTTATACAAATGAACATGTCCAGGATGTCCGATGTCAACCAAAACATTCATAGCCGTTCGAACTTTCTAAAGTTATAGTTTATTATTGTTTTCAATACTCTAAAGGTGCTCTTTCTATACAACACGTAAAATGGTTGCACTCCAACTTAAACCAACTCCGAAACCCGCCAGCAACACATTTCCTTTCAGCTTGTTCTCGTCTCTTGCATTGCAAAGGGCAATGGGAATTGTAGAAGATACGGTATTTCCTACATTGGCCAAGTTGACAAAGAACTTTCTTTCATCTATTTTAAGCTTTTTCCTCAGATAATCCAGCATGTATTTATTTGCCTGATGAAAAACGAACAAGTCAACATCGTCTTTCTGAAGACTGTTCTTTGCCAATACTTCTTTCATCATCTTGGGAACTCTGACAAGGGTGAATGTGAATACTTCCTGTCCGTCCATAAAAAGATGGTCTGAACTGATAGGGTTACCTCCCTCATCAAATGTCACATCGTTGGCCTTATCCATAAATCTCGCGCCACTCGTCTTAACAATAAGATCTTCTGCACCAGAGCCATCCGTTCCAAGACTGAATTCTCCGATTTCGGCGAATCCATCTACTGATATAATGGTCGCCGATGCGCCATCTCCGAAAATGGTTCTATTGCCTTTATCCTTAGGGTGAATATACTTACTGTATGTTTCACCGGTCAGCAATAATATGTTGTTTGAGATTCCCGCCGCAATTAAGCCTTTAGCGACAGCCAAGCCATACTCATAGCCAGAGCAACCAAGGTTAAAGTCAAATGCGCCACAATTTGTGCTTAACCCCAAGCGATCTTGAATAATACATGCTGATGACGGTAACTTATAATCGGGGCTCTGTGTACAGAAAAGCACGAAATCTACATCCCCCTTGTTGACGATGCTTTGTGCGAACAATCTTTCAGCAGCCATCACAGCAAGATCAGTCGCTGTCTCTTCATCGGCTACCCTTCGCTCAAGAACACCAACTTTATCGGCAATCTTCTCAACACTCCATTCTGGGAACTCTTTCACGAGTTCTTCATTCGTTACCGTTTTTTGAGGCAGATAATAAGCGATGTCTTTAATGAATGCTTTTCTCATGCCACAGAGAATCCACCATCAATGATTAAATTGGTACCTGTCACCCAAGAAGATGCGTCGGACAACAGATAAATGATTGCCCAGGCAATCTCTTCCGGTTTGCCGTATCGCTTCAGCGGATAAGTCAAACGATCTTTTTCCAACTGATCTTCATCGACAGAGCCAAATTGCATAATCTCTGTTTCTACCATCCCCGGGCATACGGCGTTCAGGCGAATCCCTTTGGGTGCCAACTCTTTTGCCGCACCTTGAACAAAGGCCGTCAGAGCACCTTTTGAACTTGCGTACATTGTATTGCCCACAGTCACCTTTCCAAGTCCAGCCACAGAGTTTGTGAATACAAAAGAGGCACCTTTTGTCACTTTCTTCTTCTTCAGCATCAACTTGGTAATCATAATTGGAGCAACCGTGTTCGTCTGGAGAATGTCCTTTAGTAAATCTTCCTGTACAAATGGTATCGGTGCCAATCGGGTGAACCCGGCATTGTTTACGACGCCATCAACCACCGGAAGTTCACCCACCACCTTCTCAACTGAACTTATGTCATTCAAGTCGCAAACAATATATCGGTGTCCGTCACCTTCAAGCGATGAGAGAGTAGCTTTCAGCTTTTCTTCGTTTCTTGCAACAATAATGATTTTAGCCCCCAGCTTAGAGCACTCGATGGCCGTTGCTTTGCCGATGCCAGAAGAACCACCTGTTATCAATATCGTTTTGCTTTCCAATGAAAAAGGATTATACACGGTCATATTTCCATGATATTGGGTACAACAATAGAATTCGTTACAAAGTTCATTGCCCCCCATGACAACCCTACGCCAAATCCGCAAGCAATATGTTGAACCTTTCCGCTTTTCAACTGTTCAGCACATCTAGTAACAAGAGTCAAAGGAATGGAGGCACAGCTGGTATTGCCATACTCTTGCATACTGTATGGTACTTTGGCCTCATCAATCTTCAACTTACTACGTATTTTTTCATTCATAAAATGATTAGCCTGATGGAATGTGAAAAGGTCTATCGCGTTTAAGTCAATACCATATTTCTCCGCTAGAGATTTGATGACTTTGGGTGCTTTGGAGATACCAAAAACAAAAACACTTTCGCCATCCATCTCAACATTCAGGTCACACCTTTTCCTTCCGTCGCCATAGTCCTTTACTGTAAACGATTCTGTTGATGCAGGATTCCTAAAGCCACCAGCATTTACAATAATAGCATTATATCCACTCCCATCAGTATTCAAGGCGAATCTAATGGGATCTGCACCTTCTTCATATTCTAATGCTGTCACAGTACCCGCATCACCAAAGAGAGGATACGTACTCTTATCGTCTTTGGAGCAGAACTTAGTGGGAGTGTCACCAGCAAGCAGCAGTCCTTTCTTAATAGTACCATTCTGCATTAGAGCGCAGATTACAGACATCGCATAAACCCACCCGGAACAGCCTAAGGAAATATCTAGTGTGAAACAGTTAGTTGACAACCCCAACCTATCTTGCAACAAACATGATGTTGCAGGGACATTAAAATAATCAGGAGTTTGACTAACAAATACCAACGCATCTATCTCCGACTTTTCCCATGATAATTCAGAGATAAGCTGCTCTGTCGCCTTCAGACACAGGTCGGATGAACAGACTTCCTTAGGGCTGTTTCTGTGTTTGGCCACACACGTAGCTGCAACAAAACTCTCATAGCCTTGCCACTTCTCAGGATAGTCTCGTGCATTATCAACGACATTCTTGGGAACGCATGCAGAGATACCTTTGATTGAGACGTTTTTAACTTCTAAGAAAGCCATGTTAGTCTAATTTAGACTGAATCAAATCGAAAAGCTGTTGGATGGTCGTCGCTTTTTTCATTTCCTCACCTTTCAACTGAACATCAAACTCTTCGTCTATCATGGCGAGGACAGATAGGGCAACAAGAGAAGTCCAACCTTCGACCTCACGGTAAATGGTTTCAGGAGTAAAATCATCTGCGCAGGCGTCCTCAAACTGATCTGCAAAGATCTCAATAAAAGCCTTGATATCCATAATTAAAACGCTTAAATAATTTACTATATTAATTCAATATCGAAGTGCACTACACATTTAAAATATAAAGTTAAATAATTGTTTACAATTATACAATGACATCCTGTGAGCTATAGCCCCACATGGTCAGTTGCTCACATTCTGTTCAACTACCACTAAACCTCACCAATCCAGTATAACAATCGATAATCTTTCTCGCAATTTGATAATTGGTCAGTCCATCCTTTATTATGGCATCACGACCCGACGTGCGTTCCACAAAAGCTAAAGCTTTCTGAAGTGAGGCAGCAATATCATCTATGGACCTGTCCGAAATGAAACAACCATTGAGGCCGGAAATCCTGGTCTTAACATCTCCAACATCAACACTGACGATAGGGCACCCACAAGCCATTGCTTCCTTTATAACCTGAGGTGATCCTTCCGTTAGCGATGTCATCAGGAGGGCATCAACAGCCTGCATTAAATGGGCTACCTGCGTACGTGAATATCCTTTCAGCTCAAGTAATTCGGCTTCGGGGACCTGTTTCATAGCAGAAAGGGCTAAGGAAGCATTCTTGACGGGATTATCAAAAGCTCCAGCAAAAAGAACATACTTAGAAGCCCTATCCAATTTCATCTTCCGACGGGCTTCAGACTTTTCAATGATAGGATACTCATCCAAATTAATACCACAAGGAATCAAAGCAAAATCTTTCCGAGGTTGGACGACATCAAGATTCTTTTGCGAAACGAAGATATTGAATCGTGAAAGACGGATACTTCTTTTCGAAAGCCGAAACGCCCTTGGATTGTTGATGTCGCTCCCGTGGTAGGTGGTCACCACCGGAATCCGACGCTGGAGATTGGCCAGCAGTCCGCAGAGCCCATAATGGGCGTGTATAATGTCTGGGCGAAACTCTCGAATAGATTTTGTGAGTTTAGGAAGATGCCTGAGATATCCGATAATCCCTTTTCCGTCCACGCCGAAAAACCGACATTCAACGCCTTGTTTTTCGATGGCCTCAACCTGCTCCTTGATAAACGGAGCATAATGGCCATTCTTGCAGCGGGCGACAACCAAAACACGCATGTGCTCAACCACGATTCTTATACACCTTATTAAATACCGACTTGAACTTCCTATAGGCAGGTGAATCCGGATTCAAGACCTTCTTCAAGATTTTTCTGACCTTCAAAGTCAAGTTGTCCACCAGCACGATTCTTGAGGAGTAAGAATCCATTTTTTTCCCGGTAACGGCTTGGATTACATCCAAGAGCTTTTTTGCTAGCTCGTAATATGCCCTGGCCGACAAATGGTTGATTCCATCGGCAAAGTCGGAAGAGTCTTTGACGCAGTCGTCGATTTCGATATATTTGATTCGAGGATGGTTAAATGAAAACGCCTTAACTGCATCATTGAGCTGGCGGTGTCTCTTTTTTGCTATTTCTTCCCCCTCGTAAATGCTTGTAGCACCCAAGATAAGACATAGAGAAGTCTCTTCAGGAAGCCATCTCAGGCACTTTTGCAAGAACGTGATATACATTTCAGGTGTCGTTATTCCGACACATTCATATTTCTCGGAAAAAGCACGCAGATACGCTTCGGTAAACTTGTTCCCTCCAGTATAAATGCTTCCATTTATATACCCATTCCAATAATCCGGATTAGTCAAGTCATACCCACCGAATACCACGCGCAGATTCGTCCCTTTCTTCCGATATATATGATAAGAAGACTCAATAAGCGTACTCAGGACAATTAATTCATACCTTTTCGTAAAGAAAGATCCGGATAGCATGGCAGGATCGATGAATATGCAATCCCGTGCAATCTCTTCTTTTTCAGAGTCCGTGTAAGTATACAGTCCTTCAATATGGACAGAATGGTTATGTGCGTTGATAATCTGTCCATTATCATCACGGATATATGTAAACTCTGTATCAATCTGGTCGGAGCCCTTAATATAAACCACTGAATGAGATAGATCGCAAGGGCCTTTCATCAGGATACTGCAAGAGAGCAGCTCATTTGGAGATTCTTGGGCTTCCGTTACTGGTGATTCCGACTGATTGATCCATCTCGGACACTCCTTCATATTCAATTGTGTCCTGACTTCACCGATCACCTCTAGTTTGGGAAAACCTAATTGCGCATAAACCCATTGTTCAATCTTCTGGCCCATAGTCCTGCATGAAAACAGGAAATGCTCTAGTTTGCCTTCTTTCTCCGCAAAGAACCCGACGATGCCGTAATCGCCGAAACGATCCTTAACAGTGACATAGCCACAGTCATATGCCTTGTCTTTTAGGATAGCCTCAAGCTCTTCAATGCCGATTCTCTTCTTGGTGTAATTCAGCTGATTGCTCCTCAAGAGCAGTTCATGGATGCGCTGTATCTTTTCAATGCAGTCGCGTTTAATCTCCACTTGGATCTGACTGCTATACAGGAAATCCTCGCTGCTGGAGAAACTTTTGGAAGCTGTTTCCTTTTCTTCCAGGATCTTGTATTGTTTTAGACGTTTATGCTGGAGGTCTTTCTTCTCCAATGAACTCACCTGCTCGATCAGGTCAACAATGACTTCCGGTCCTGCCACTTGAATGTCGGAGAGATAGTGTTTTGCTTCGCCAAGATTGGAAGGATTGTCATCAATGAACAATACATTGACAGGCCGTAAAGCCATCTTGTCAAGCTTATCCTTCAATTGCGGTCCCTTGCTCTCCCAGTTGATTGAAGGGAAGACGAACAAATCCCAGACATCCAGCTCTTGAAGACGCTTTATTGTGGGCTCAAACTCATTCTTTGAACAGATAGAGTTTATAATGCCGCAATCCGTAAGGTCGTTGAGTAACTTTGCATTCTCCTCTGGAAGTACAATCCCACCTTCAGATAACGTTCCTTTCCAGAACGTATCGTCAAGGTCCCAGATGATCAGTTTTATGGATTGAATATCAATCATTATCAGAATAACCCTCGACTGCCTAACTTAAAGTATGCCCATGCAAATTCCATCACAAAGACAACGAAGCACCAAGGAGTCAAAAGCTTGTAAGTTTTTTCCCGTAAAGTGGAAACTCCATATGACCACATCATAATAAGACAAGGAAGAGCAGGCAGAAGGAAGCGTTCCGAATTGTTGAACGCGCTCATAGCTACTACCCCTAGATATGCAATGGCAAACGCCCCTATAGGTACGAAGTCCCTCCATCTCTTGCGCCTGAATGCTTCATATATTGCTAAAAGAGTGAAAAAGCCCATGAAATTACGAACAAAATTGCCCCCTGATTTGGCCTGTTGACCATACTGCTGGTCTATATCCACCATAGTTGCAAATGGCAGAACGAAAATCATTGGAGCCATAACGGCTCCTGTTGCATATTGTGCCCACTGATTGCCGCGCAATGTCTGCTCAATTCTCTTGTTTGACTGATTCTCGTCACGGCCTTCCCATAGGCCCTCTATCTCAGTTGCTATTGTACCTCCTCCAAAGACCAATAGGACAAGGATTCCCCAAGAAATCAGAGCGAACCTTCTCCCTCCCCGTTTCATGGAAGGAGCGGAAGAGACCAAGACCGTTGATGCAAAAGCAAATACAGCGGCTGCCCCTATTGCTGTCCGGAAGAGAAACAACGATCCAGCTAAAAGGGTAGGAAGAATGATATTCCAGAAAGTTATTTTTTTATGATGAGTCAAGTATTCAATCCTCTCCAGGCAAGCAATTACCAGGAAAATCATCAAAGTCTCTTTAAGATGGTAGCCGCAGTAGATAATAAGGTTTGGCATGAAAGCCATCATTATTCCAGCAAGTCGTCCGGTCTTTTCACCGAATGTCCGGGAAGACATTCGATACACTAGAATACATGTATAAGAACTAAGTAAGGCATTGATTAATCGTGTAATAATGAGGGAAGGACCGAAAACCCTGTATATGAGGGATAAATAGAAGGGGAACCCACTATCAGAAATCCCAATGATACTGCCAAACAGATAAGCCCAGGTTGCAGACCATGGCGAATCTGCAAGCCATTCAGCATCTAAATGATATCCTAGTGAATCAGCAGCACTGAACTCGAAAGGCTGGCCAGTCGCATTAATATAGAAATAGTAGGACGAGATGACCCAGATGACTCTCAATACCAGTGCGGCGCAGAATATACTTCTGACAAAAACCTTATCGGATGCCATTCTCCATGCTCTACTGCATTGAGTGACGAGGAGAAAGAACCCTATCACCCACATACACCCCAATAAAATATAGCCTATTTGCATGGAGTAGTTTATGAATACAACACTGACAGTTGCCAAAGAAATCAGATATACGATTATGGCACGGAAACTAATCTGTTTTGGAAAATAAGGAATCATTTCTTTATCCAAAAATAAACCGTTTAGTTTTTATCAAAGCAATTCTTAACCATAAGGGCATTTGTCTGAACAACTTATCCTTGACCGTCAATTCCGCCCAAGAGGAAGCCCCATTCTTCTGCTCACAATAAGTGTTGGCAGACCTGCGGTACTCGCCAGTTGTAAGTCTAGGGCAGAAATAATCGACGGGATAGATATGTAGATCCATGAAAACCTGTTCTTTCCCGTTTGGAAGAAAACCGTGTTCTACCATCCATTCTGAGATAAATCGGACATTAGTCGTCAAATCCGGTTTTCCATCTACAATGAAATGACGCCCCTCATATCGTTCCAACTGTTTGGAAACCCATTGACCGCAAGGAATAGAGCCGATAACGCCCATTATTATGGGATTGTGTTTGCTCCCTTCAAATCCAGCAAATGCATCATTTTGAAGCAGATCGTCAAATGTCTTGAAAACTTCGAAATCGACATCGAAATATACGCCGCCAATCTTATTTAATGCTTCCAACCTGGCCACGTCGCTGACGAACGCATACTTCTTGGCTTCATAGGCCTCCTGGGTATACGGATACAACGAAACGTCGAAATTGTCTTCATTCCATAACACATATTCCCAGTCAGGCATAAATTTATGCCAGGAATCAATGCACTTGATAGCCAAATCAGGCATCGGTCCTCTACCGAACCAGCAATAATGTATGATCCTGGGAATCATTAAAGACCTTATTCAACATAGATGACACCGTGTTTCTCGCAAGCCTTCAGCATCGCCTTTCGCTCCGTTTCGCCGAAGGCTTTATTCCTCATCGTGTACTTCTCTCCGTAAATATTCTCGGATGACATCTTTTGCTTACTCTCTTCCAAATAGGCGGACAAGGTTTTCACGACACGGGCGGGATTTCCTACCGCCACGGAATCATCGGGGATATCTCGAGATACGATGCTGCCAGCCCCTATTATGACATTGTTGCCGATAGTGACACCGGGTAGGATTATCGATCCGGCGCCCACGAACACGTTGTTCCCAATCTTCGTATTCTCCACCCGAGTATAACCCAAGAAAACCTTGGTGCTTGCATCATGGGCCAGGATATGGACACGTGGCGCCAGGGTAACATTATCACCGATGGCAATATGCCAGCAATGGGAAGGGTCGATGATGACACCCCCCATTCTCTTGAACCCGATTCCAACTACCAGCCCACGCTGAATTAGTTTGTCCAAATCCTGTTCACCTTTCAAACGTGCGACCAAGCGCGAAAACACTTTTTTCATTTCATCCTGTTTTTCAACCAAGAAGCGAATGAACGAATCTTCAAATATACGGCAATTGTAGGAAATGGCAACTTATAAAGGTACCAATATTTCCGGTCCACATTGGAAAAATCCACTTTCCCGATTTCCCGGTTCACCCTGTCCTTATGCGCGTTGGCGAATCTGAACCGCAACAGGGAATATACTCTCAGGCGGTCCAGCAGTACCTTCAGGTCCCGGTTTTTCTTCTCTTCCTCCGCGAATTGGTCGAAATGGAACGTCATGAACGTATCCGGGTCATATCCATTCCGGATCACGCCCCGATTCACCGCTTCCACATCCTGGTTGTAATATGCCAACGGCTTGTTCAGGAAAGCAACTTTATACTTCAAAGCAATCTTGATCCACAGCAGGAAGTCCTCTCCCAACTTGATGCCCTTCGGAAAACCCTGCATCTCATCAAAGACAGAGCGAGGGATACACACCGCTCCGGTCCAGAGAGGCATCGCCAACGTTTTCGCATAGACCTGGCAATAATTGATATAACCCTTCTCGAACAACGGCTCGACTCCAACGGGAGCTACCCTGGTCCGTTTTCTCGTCTCATCGACAATGGTGTATCCAGTCCCATAGATGCCGGCTTCCGGACATGAATCAATCAATCCGGACATTTCCTCCAAGAAGGTGGGAGCCCACCAATCATCGGCATCCAGGAAACAGAGGTAATCCCCATGGGACAAAACCGCTGAATTATTCCGTGCCATGCTTACACCGGCATTCTGTTGCCGATGGATATGGCTGTTCGCTCGCCCCTCGATTGCCTTCGATGCGACACCATAGGAGTCATCTTTGCTACCGTCGTCCATAATAACCAGCTCGTAATCAGAAAAAGTCTGCGACAAGACACTTTCGATGGCCTTGGTCACATAAGACGCTTTGTTATAAAGCGGTATTATTACGGAGAATCTCAAAACAATCGCTTGATCCTGTTCTTCAGTTTCCTCCAGCATTCATGTGGGAAGATTGTGAGGCGCCGTAAAAAAACATCTTCCGTCGCCTTACCTGCTTTGGGGATTCTCCAATCCTTTCCATACCACCATTCCAGAAGATTCTCCGGATTCTCGGGGCAGGAATAGGCTTTTTTACCGATATGGCAGCCGCCTTTCTCGATCTTTAAAAAGAATCGTTTCGGAGCATAATGTCCCCGGATGCTGACACACCAGTTCCTATACGGCCATTTGTCAATGGGACGAAGGACATATAGATCGACGTGCCCTCTTCTCTCTTCCATGTGGAAGGTGTACAATTCCGTCTTAAAAATCCTGTTGATGAACAATCCTCGTTCATACAGGTATGGCAGACAGGCATATAGCTTTTCTTCATCCGAGATAATTATATCCACATCATCATCTCCCTTGATGAAATACTTTTCCCGAACAGCTCCCAATAGTGTTCCGAAGGCCAAGAAGTATTCTATGCCGCATTCATCCAAGAGCCTGGCGGTAGTTTCCAGGATTTCTTCCATGTCTTTCGGTCCCATAGGATTGAAGACATATGGATCTCCGACCTCATCCATATAGGTGAAAGGCTTCCCACCTATCTCGATCGTTTTACTTTTCATAACTCATATAAGGCACTTTAGCCTGTTTTTTATATAGTTTGCCCTATGTCTTAGTTTAGTTCGACTTACTGTATGATACAACTTCCAATCACATTGTTTTTTTAGCGTCTTTTTTCCCTCTAGTGCACTTTTTTGAAAGACATCCTGATAATGGTGTGTAATTGCACGATAAATGATTATTTTGTTAAAGCCATATCGAGGGATAAAAAACGCTGCCAGCTCGTTTGCTGTTTCCATAAGGTCCGAAAGCCTTTTGGAATTGTATGTCGTTGTGATGCTCTCGCTACGTACTCGGTAAGTATAAAGGCACTCGTTCAATGATCTGACATCTTTCGCATAATAGCATGCGAGGGGAGTGAACAGGTTGTCCTCATGGTAGATACCATCCTTGAAACGAAGCCCGCTCTTCAAAAGGAAATCTCGCCTGTATGCTCGGAGTACAACGCACACGAAAGCGAAGTCACGACGTTGAAGTGCATTGTCATTATAATAATCCATCCCTGATGCATACCATCGCTCAATTAACTGGTCTGAAGTCTGGAACTTCCCTTTACTCTCAAAGTAACGCCTGCCAGAAAAGCACACCATATCTTCGCTGTCAGTGTTCTCAGAGAGGACTTCCAGTGCTTTGTCTTCTAGCCAGTCATCACTGTCAAGAAAGAGAATGTAGTCTCCTTTAGCTTTCTCAATCCCAGCATTTCGGGCTGACGAAAGCCCTCCATTGGCTTTCGAAATTACTTTAAACCGGCAATCTTTTGCTGCAAATTCCTCCAGGATAGCAGCCGAACCATCAGTAGATCCATCATTTACACACACTGCTTCCCATTCCGAAAAGGATTGGCGGAGAACACTATCCAAACAGTCCCGAAGATAGGCCTCTACATTATAGACCGGAATGATGATGGAAAAACGCATACTTCTAATACCAGGAAACGCCCGTCTTGATAACCTTTGCGGGTACACCTCCCACTAAAGCATTTTCCGGTACGTCCTTCGTTACGACCGCGCCGGCGGCAATAATGGCACCGCTGCCGATGGTGACACCCTTCAAAATGGTGACGTTCATACCAATCCACACGTGATCTCCAATCACAATCGGCTTTGTGACGGGATGATCGGAGGAGGCAATGGTGTGGTCATCGCTATCCCGGAGGGTAACGTTCTCACTGATGGCTACGCCCTTGCCGATAGAAATGCTCTCGAAACAGCTGAGGTTGAGGTTATGGTTGATGTATCCGCCGCCTAGCTTCAGCGTCGCTCCCTTATTGACATAGATCTTCGATCCCGAATAGATGTCGAAACTGTTCTCGACGCAGAGATGAGCGCCCTCCGCCATTACAAGCATGGACCGGAATGGATCGCATTTGTCCCATTTGGCATTCAGTGTGAGCCGACCTTGCTTGACCACAAGATCGGATGAAGGGGACAGACTGAGTCTCGTACCTTTGAGCGCGATCGCTGCAAAGCCCATCTTGTTCTTGTTGTGCTTGCGCAGCATGTAAGTCGCACACTTATCGATCTCAAAGAAATGCTTGAGGAAGTATCTGTTGATACCGATTCCCTTGATTTTTTCCTTCATAGTCAGAGAATTGAACTTTTCCCACGAAAAGCTTCGGCGCAGTGATTCTCTCACCAGGTACTGCCTGCGTTTTTCCAGTTGATCGCGAAGCTTCTCTCCGTTAAAGAAACCGACTTTTGCATTCAGTTCCTGTAAAGAACCGGCAATTTGTTTGAATTCATCCGGGTCCAAGCAACTCTTCAGCGTGGCGATAGGGGCAATCTCATTCTCCCGGGCGTCAGGATAGATGGCGTGCAGGAATCGTTCCCTCACCTCCACTTCCTTCAGGGAAGTTCTTTCCGTATTTCCCGTGGCTTGATTCGCATGAATCCGGTACAAGTACATACACTCCGGAATATTCACCATCCGAAGCCCCTTGGCCAACGCTCTGCACCACAAGTCATAATCCTCGGCAGGAACCATCTCCTGCTCGAAATGCAATCCCTCTCTCTCGAAGATTTCCCTCCTCCAGACACTGGAGGCATGGAGGATCGGAGAGAAAAACAGTGCGGAAATGCGAACCTTGTCCGGGTCGGACTCTCTGACCCAAGTACCGTCCTTAGCATCGAACAGTTTCATCCCGCACGAGCAAAGGTCAACGTCAGGATGCTGCTCGAGATAGTCGACTTGAACTTCCAGGCGGTCCGGGGTCGAGAGGTCGTCGCTGTCCATGCGAGCGATATACTTTCCCTTCGCCATCTGCATACCGACGTTGAGGACATTCGCAAGGCCGACATTATTCTCCCCGAGGTACCGGACGATTCTCGGATCCTTATATCCGTCGAGGATAATCTCTGCATCATCCGGAGAGCAGTCGTTCAGGACAATCAACTCGAAGTCTGTGAACGTCTGCGACAATATACTGTCCACCGCTTCCCGCAGATACTGGGAAGTCTTGTACACCGGCATCAGGATGGAAACGGTCGGATGCATCTAAACAAAGATCTTTTTGATAATCGGCAGCTTGACGGCAGCAGCGGCAAGGCCGATTGTCACCAGATAACGGAGCAGGTATTTCCCCCAGACAGGCAGGGATAAGTGGAACAATCCCATGACATGGTTTCCCAGGTGGCAATACATCTCCAAATCGTGAAAACATATAATGGCCAAGGACCAGATGCCCAAAATCGCGAAAACAACAGCGGCAGGGTTCAGATACCGGTCCAGCAATTTGCTTACCCAATACAAGCAGATTGTACCACCGCAAGCGCCAAGCACATCCAAAGGATAACAGCCCCAGATGAAATCGTACATTCCCAATTTCGAATATAGGACCGCGACAATCCAGCAGACAATGCAGATTACGGCAAGCCACACAGGGACATTGTGTGTCCGGAACCACCAGCCCAACGTAACGAAAGGTAAGGCGGTCAGACCGATAGAGATGCACCAGATAGAATACGGGAAAACCCTATGGAGTAACAAGGAGGCAATTGCGAGCGCGAAAGATACAGGAAGCGCCCATACTTTCAGCCGGGAAATGATGAGCAGAAGGCTCTTGGAAACAAACAAGGCGACCAAAAACCAAATCACGCCGACGCTTAATCTTCCCCAAGGGGTGACGGGGCCATGAGGGTCGGCCCAGAAGAGGGACAAAGCCTCCCGGATCACCGAATTCCAACCGTCTTCTTTCGTCAGAACCATCAAGATTACCCACAGGACGATGACGGCCTGGGTAAACACGAATGCTGGCAACAGACGACTTGCATATTTCTTTATCTTCGCTTTCGTGTCATCCCAAGAGGTAAAACCCTTTGAGAAATATCCGGCGACGATGAAAAACATTGGCATGTGGAAAGAGGTGATGCTCCGGCCAAGGATCGGATGATTCCAACTGAAAAAATGAGCGGTAATCACCAGCAGGATACCGATGCCCTTCATGATATCGAAGGTCCTGTCACGCTGAGGTATGTTTCCGGAACCTGTCATTTCAGTTTCTTCTTTAAACTCCTCAACCAGGTATATACTGGCAGCAAACCAAATTTGTCAAAGAAGAATTCTCTCCTCTGGCGCTTGGTCCATCGGTCACTGTCCCAGGTTGCGGCATTGTGATGATAGGAAATGGTAAAGTTTGGATTCTCACAGTATTCATGACCGAACATCCCCGTGCCATACACTACCATCCCGTCTCCGAAATGCTGTGTCTCATCCTTATACTTGAAACCTCGCTCAGCACAGTAACGGGCGACCAGTCGGTCGTTATTTACCCATTCACGGTAATGAAGGGCACGCTCGGGGGAGGCCTCGACCGTATTGTAGTAATCCCTGATTTTAACGACCATTTCGAATTCAGGGCAACAAGCCATCGTGGATGTCAGGACTTCAAAATGCGGGACATCCTCCCCGGGATTCTTGGGAGAGCCGTCTGGGTTAAGGTACTTATCTGCAATATGCTCTTTCTTGAACTCGCGGTATAGTTCGACCCCCGTAAAGAAATTGCAATCCAACAGGTCGTCAAAGCGCTTGAAAAGTTCCACATCCGTATCCAGATAGATTCCACCAAATTGGGTCAAGACATTGTACCGGCACACATCGGACGCAAGAGCATATTTCTTCACCTCGCAGGCGTATTTCGCAAGCGGGAAATCGTCCAGGTTGAACGTAGATTCATCCCATCGCTTAATCTCGTAATCTGGCATCAATCTCTTCCATCCCTCAATACACTTCTTCTGAGACTGAGGCATCAATCCCTTTCCGAACCAGCAATAATGAATGATTCTTGGAATCATCTTTTGAGCATTTTTTTAATTCTTCTTTTTAGAGTACGCAGGAAACTTGAATTGGAATATATGTCATTCCGATAGGCTTGTCTATATACCCGACTCACCCTCTGGAACATTTCCTCTGGCAAATCCAGCCCCCGCCATATCGGCAACTTTTTTTTATTCTTCCACTTATCCGTGAACAGAATAAGGTTGTGCATGAACAAGTCACCACCGTCTTTAGTGAACACTTTTTTTTGCGACCAACAATGCTCGGTCAATACATCCCTGCATACGCACACTCTATATCCGGCCTCAATTACCTGCATACAGATATCCATATCGTACAGATGGAATCCTTTGTAAGTCGTCTCATCAAAACAAATATGCTCAAACAAACACTTTCTAACGAAAAAGCAGAACCCGTCGACTGCGACAACTTCAATAATACTTCTTCCCGCAAACCAAGCCTCGTGTACATGCTCTTTCACATTACCTTGGTTGTTGTTCAGGTTCCTTTGAGAAATGAAAGGAGAACTATACCAATACATCGGTGCGGCAGGCAAGAAATGAGAACCGGCAAATCCGATCACACCTATCTTTTCATCCTCGTCAAAATACTGGACTATCCTGTTTCCCCAGTCTTCGGAACGGAACAACACATCTTCGTGCATGAAGCACAAGATATCCCCCTTTGACCGGCGCACACCGTCGTTATAAGCCTGGAATAATGAGTATTTCCTCTCGGAATTATCGATGAAAACCAGTTCGTATTCGCAACCAACAGTCACCGAGAGATTGTCTCTCAGATCCTGTGGGATTTCGCGGTTCCGGGAACAGATGATAATGGAAATCACTTGAACAATTGCTTGATTCGCTTTACTCTTTCGACGGGCTTGAGAATCGCCTTTCCAATCTTGTAGGCATGTGTTTTCCGGGCATTGCGACTATCCTGGCGGGCCTGAAGATAGTCTTTGCTCAGTTTAAGAATCTCATCGAAATTGATGTTGTTCTCCTTAAAGAAGTCGGCGGCTTCCTCTATGAACTCAGACTGCTTCGACTGGATAGCAGTAGGGAGCAATCTAACGTAACTACCCGATTTGATGAGTTTCACTAGATCCTCACTGACTTGATACTTCTCGGCAAAATACATCTGGGTGTCGAATACCCCCTTGTACTGTCGGAAATATAGTTTTGCACCAGTAGGTCTGGATAAACTATTGGGATGAGCCCTGTATACACAAGTTACTTCAGGGAGGTAATACACTTTCGACTGTTTGAAAAAAGCAAGGGCATAGGCGAAAGTCGCATCTGTAAAGGCCTTGTATTCCAAACTGTCATAAACCGATTTTCTATACAACCACGACATGGGAGCAATATAACCACATTCGACGAGATGTTCTTCAAAGGTAAACGGTCTTTTATAAATCTCATTCTCGAAAACCGCCCGACTATACTGTCCACTTACTTCATCAAACAAATCGAAATCACTGTAACACAATCCGTAATCCTGGTGCTCTTTTAGGAACCCCACCTGTTTCTGTAGCTTACAAGGATCCGTCCAGTAGTCATCACCCTCACAAAGCGCCACAAATTCCGCTTCTTCCATCCAAGGAGTCAAGTATTTTTTTTTGCCTTTTCCCCGGCTCCGGTGGTTTTCCTTCAAAAGAAGAATCGCAAAATAACAGTTCTTGTTTGATTTATGTCGTGCATACAAAACTGTTCCGTATTCGGTATTCTTTTGATACGCAGTACCGGTATCCTGAGTGTCAAAGTTATTATTGAAATAATCCCTCAGCAATTTTGGCTCGTCATCAGTAGATGCGTCATCAACTACCATGGCGACAAATGGGAAACTGGTTTGTTGCATTACAAAACCATCCAATGCGTCAGTTATATACGCCGATTGATTGTAAGTCAAGCATCGGATGGCCACCAAGTATTTGTTCTCTGCATCCATGGATTATACAGAACACTATAGCAAACTAGACAATTTACTCTCAGTAAAGTCGAATTTTGGAGTAATGTCACCTGGCTCTCTTCCCATGTGCCCCCCAATGCGTACCGACTTATTTGACAGTGTGAAACTGATAAGATCCTGTTCATTTGCCAGACATTCAATATTGTTTTCCTGCTGAAATGCCATGAAATCAATGGCATAATTCCCCCAGTTCAGGAAATTGGCAGGGATTGTGCATTTTTGCTCATATTCCCCGGCGTCATGTTTTTTATCATAGCAGCGGCCGCCACCACCGAATGAGAATATTTTGGTTCCTTGCTCATTCTTCATGTGCATGGTAATCCAGAAGGAATTGAAGGGTTTGGTCAATCGATAACGTATAACGACCTCAAGATCTTGATCCATACGTATCAATTCATTAAAGTTTTCTTCTTTTCGACGTACTCCGATTTCCATTAACTCAAAGCCTTGGTTTGAAATTACCGGAGTGTTCCATGCCTTATAGTTATCAATAGCACTGTCACCACGCAAATAATGAGTCACAATCGTGTCGACGTCACCGTCATCCACTAGAAAACCGTTTTCCAGAATAACTCCCCGCTTGCATAAGGCTTTGATACTTGTCATATTATGGCTCACAAAAAGCACCGTTCTTCCTTCACCTCGGCTGACATCCTGCATTTTGCCTATGGCTTTCTTTTGGAATTCGGCGTCACCGACGGCAAGGACCTCATCGACAACCAATATTTCCGGCTCAAGGTGGGCGGCAACGGCAAATCCCAAACGAACCTTCATTCCGGAAGAATAACGCTTGACAGGTGTGTCAATATAACGTTCGCAGCCGGAAAAGTCAATGATCTCATCGAGTTTGCTGGTAATCTCGGCTTTGGTCATTCCCATAATTGCTCCGTTCATGTATATATTCTCACGTCCGGTCATCTCCGAATGGAAACCCGTACCAACTTCCAGCAAAGCCCCGATTCTGCCTCGGGCTCTGATGGTTCCGACAGTCGGACCTGTCACTTTGGAAAGGAGTTTAAGAAGAGTACTTTTGCCCGCACCATTTTTACCTATGATGCCGACAACGTCTCCTTGATCTACTTTGAAATTTATGTCCTGCAGCGCCCATACATATTCGCTGTCTCCCTTTTTGGACCGGTCGTTGGTCTCACCGATTTTAAGATAGGGGTCTTCTTTCTTCAATACGGCAGTTTTCCACCAGCGGTCAAGATCGTGTGAAAGAGTTCTTGTGGTAACGAGGCCTAAACGGTACTGTTTACCAACATGATCAAACTCAATTGCAGTACTCATGTCTGTATAATAAAGCTATCTATTAAAATACTTGGTATAAGGGATGTCGGGATTAAAATGATACACATCGTGTGTCGCTTTGTCCTCGGGGATCTGCATATAGTCGCCATACTGATGCCGGAGTATTGCGTCGTAGCCTTTAGGAGCGTATAGCATGACATCCTCAAACGGCAACATTACGGTCTCTTCCCAATCATTTGATTCCCAGATATAATGGGGATTATACCCAAAAGCATGGTGGGCGATGCTATGACGGCACTGTCCGGAATACCGCCCCGCTTCCCATTGATAGAGATTGAACAACTGGGCTGTATCGGGTTTCTTTAAAACGATGGAATAAACAAACTTTTGCAAGAAATGCTTGATCCTGTTTCGAAATCCACCTTTCAGATTCCTCCCAAGAGCGAATCTTGCCATTTTTGCAATTTCATTGATCTTCCTGAAGTAGCATTTCCTCTTCAATGGCGAATCAGGAATCTCATCCAGACAGAATATATCGATGAAAACACCTCCATTAATGCCCAAATCGTACTCATCCTGGAAGGAAGCCGTTCCATTTCCATTTCGAATTCGTACAAATGTACGAAAGAACCGGGCATTCTCTGTCACCGGAGTTTGGAAAAAAAGTGGACTCTGAAACGCTTCAGGGCCGATTCTCAACAATTTGTTGAAATCTTTCCGTGGCATAGCGAGATCGATGTCATTATCCCAGGGAATGAACCCCTTGTGTCTGACCGCGCCCAGCAGAGTGCCACCCATGATCCAATACTTCAATTGATGCTTTTCACATACGGTAACGAACTGCTTCACAATATCCAATTCCATGGCCCAGAGCCTTTTCATTTGGGCTGAGACTTCATAGCCGCAAATGGTCTCTTTCTCCAAATTCATCATCCGTCAAGTTCAATTATCTTGATTCTCCGTTATAAATCAACACTCGCCCTCCTCGGCTCAAAACAGCAACAAGGCCTTAACGCAACGATCCTCACTCCACTTGCCCGCTGAGGCCCGACCTTGGCGAAAGTCGCCAACACACTGGTTTTTCCGCCCAGTCCAAGAGCGCCAATTCCCGCATCGTTCACTTTTTCCGTAATCGTCCGTTCGAATTCGGACTGAATATCGTAGTTCCCCTTCGCCATCGCCTCCATCATCATAGAGGTCGCCTCGTATTGAGACCGACCAATTCCCACAGCAAGCGTACAAGGACTGCACCCAAGCTTGGCCACTGCCTCCTTGGCACGAAAAACAATCTCGTCAATCACGACATCAACGCTATGCTTATGGAAAACCCGATGGGTTATTCCGCGGATAGCAGGACCGCCACCCAGCATCAAAACCGTCAAGCGAAGGACATCCTCATCCACAGGTTTGATCAAGATTGGAGCTGACTTCAACGCTCCCGGATCTTCATCCAAACCACCCGACTGATCCAGACGGGTATAATCGTCTCCTTTGATGGCCATAGGACGACCAGGAAGTGTCCGAAGCCCCAATTCTACACCTTCGAATATCTGCTGCATCAATTCTCCGGAAACAGTCCGATTGGGGCCAACCTCAAGGAACAAATGGGGAATACCCGTATCATCACAAAGGGGACTCCGACGCTCTTCTGCGACCAAGGCATTTTCCAGCACTTGCTTCATAACCCAGCAAGAATGCCCATTCGTCTCAGAGCCGATAGCGCGGCGATATGCCGTTTTCTGATCCTCGCGGAAAGTGGATCCGGCACGGACCAGACAATCTGAAACCTTCTGTACGATTTCGTTAGTCATAGATACTCTCACCATGGGCTGCGGCAATAATTGCCTGATAATTCTCAACACGGATACGATGGAAGGCCTCCATCCCAAGTTCAGGGAAAGCCACGACTCCTCTCTCCAAGGTCTGGATCTCAAGCAGTGCGGTCACCGGAGGGATTACAGCAAAAACGGCATTGTTCTCTTTCAATGCCTGAACCGTCACAGGAGAGATGGCTCCTTTCCCCAAATGTATCTTCACTCCAGCCTTTGACAGGGGAGCGAAACTGTTTTCAATCTCCACTTTGTTGCTGGAAGTGGGGCCAACACCGGCAGGGGATACGGCCGTATGGAATATGACCGAACCTTGAAGGTCAATACCAAGTTCAGAAAGACATCCCTCCGCTGCAGCCTTGACAATCCTGGGAAGAACCGCATCGCGGCCGGTATAGATGAAGCCGGAGATGGAAACCACATCACCCACTTTAAGAGTTGCGATCAACTCTTCAGGGCAAGGTGTATTGATCTCTATGTGTTCCATTATTGGTTTTTCTCGATTATTTCAGACTCCGTCAGTGGATTCTCCGGCTCTCCCTTGGGATACTCGACACAAGACGAAAATGCTTTATCTGCTGATTCAATTGTGACACGGGCCGCACGTTTTCCAGGAAGCCATGAGGATATCTCCGGATCCTCAACAATCTGAATCAAATCCATCAGGCGATGAATCTCTTCATCCGACAGATTACTCTCATTATAGTCCCCCAGTCCGGCACCCCCTGTCTTCAATGCAAGGGCGACACTGAAAGGGATGCTCATTTTCGCGGATTGAATCCCTTTGATATCCTTATGGTCATGCCCCTTTATCGCCATCCCGTATGTTTCAATGAGAATGCTGGAAATGGATGCAGGATCAATGCTGTATTCATTTCTCAGGGAAATGGCCGCCTCAATGGCAGAATGAGCATGACGGCAGGCGGCATACAATTTACGGTAAATTCTCTCAATCTGAAGATACGGCTCGTTGAACTCACTGAGGTATTGAATCTTAGGATTCTCCGTCATGACCGACAAGAAACCACGCTTCCCACTGATAGCGTCATCCGGCCCCTTGAATCCAGCCAATGCGCAGTAAGCAGCGGTAATGCCAGCAACGGCTGCATGAGCAAGATTGAAGGGTTTCAGCTCTGATTCATTTTCCTGCATTTCAAGCAGTCCGGAAGCGCTTGCCGTGGCGGCGGATACCGCCACTTTCATCTGCTCATGAGTGAACTTCAGTGCCGCGGCAATTGCGACAGCAACGCCGATTGTCCCGCAGGTACCCGATGTGTGAAACCCCTTCAACTTATGCGAAGGATTAACAGCCATAGCAAGCCTGATTGCGGCCTCATAACCAACAACAATTCCACGCAGAACGGCATCTTCTGCTAGGCTCTCAACTTCGGCAACCGGAAGAAGTGCAGAGATGATCGACGCCCCAAGATGAATCTGGCCGGCTCGATGGCCATCATCCAGTTCGGCCATATGGGCACTCATCGCATTGAGAAAAGCCGCATTATGAAGCGTCGTATTCTCCTTAAACCCTATAACACTTATATTCCCACCCTGTTTCATGACACGGTCTAGGAAAGCATCGCCTCGCTTCTTCAGTATCTTTGCCCCGGCAGCGGTCACTCCCTTGTAATCAATCAGACATAGCCTGGCCTGTTCAACCGCTTCCTCCCGAAGGTCAGAAACGGATAACCCGTAAAGATAATCGACAAATATGTCCGTGATATTCATCAGAAAACCAGTCTTTTCCCCTCAATCCGATCTAACTGACCGGATTCGAAAGCGACGATATTGTCCATCGCACTTTTCATCATAGAATGGAACGCTTCATACGACAGCCCAGCGATATGGGGCGTCAGAATAACATTATCCAGTTCCAGCAACCTGCTATCCTCCCGAATCGGCTCATCATAATGTGTATCAAGTCCTGCGGAAAGAATCTGGCCGGATAGAAGAGCATCGTACAAGTCGACCGGATTGATCAGTTTTCCACGAGCAGTATTAATCACGACTGCGCCTGGCTTCATCAACGACAAAGTACAGACATTGAGCATCTCAACATTGTCTGGTGTAAGCGGGCAGTGAAAACTCAAGATATCAACTTTTGGGAGCATCTCATTGAATGTTGGACAAAATGTCAATCCCAGTTCCTTCTCAACCGCCTCCGGCTGACGGAAGACATCCGTATACAAGACAATTGCACCGAACGCATTCAACAGGCGGGCAACCATTCTTCCGATATTCCCCATCCCGACAAGCCCGACAGTCTTTCCGTGCAGTTCCCGAGTCTGGAGGCCCGATGCCTGTTTGGCCCAAACTGCGGAATGAGTCTGCTTGTTGATTCTGGGCAACTGCTTCAGGCAAGCGAGAATCAAAGTGAGGGTATGTTCTGCGACGCTTTGGGCATTAATACCTGCATTCACATAAACGGGAATCCCACGCTGTTTAATCGCTGCCAGATCCAACATCTCAGTCCCAACACCAGTTCGCTGAATCATCCTTAGTCTAGGAGCAGCATTCAAAACCTCTCTGTCAATTTGTAAACGTCCACTCACTAGGAAATAATCTGCATCATTCGCCTGAGATATCAAAACATCACGATTCGCCTCTTTTAAGGTTTCTAACTGAAACCCCTCGGGAATAACAGACATAAGAATCTGCAAGGGAAGTCCTCGATAGCAATGTGTATGAAGAATCTTTGTCACTTCCTCAATTGCTTTGATATTCTTTCCAGTTCCCAAAGACTCTCCCTTGACAAATCATTAAGCCGAAGCAGCCGTTCATTCTTACCAATGACATCTTGAGGCCAGTCCCACCATCTTATCTCCTCCAGCCGATTAATTGTTTCGTCATCAAATCGTTTTCGGATAAGTTTTGCGGGGACACCCGCTACTATGCTATAGGGGGCAACATCCTTTGTAACGACCGCACCCGCACCTATTATCGCCCCATCTCCAATATTGACTCCATTAATGATAATCGCGGCATTACCAATCCAAACATCATTCCCAATAATCGTCTTGCTTTTCTCTTTTGATGAAAACTCCTCGGAAGACCCGAAGATACTCTTCCAATGATAGCGGGTATAACATGATGGTGCCGAATAATTATGCGAACTTCCACCATAGATGGTGACATTCCAAGAAATGCAACAAAACTTCCCTACTATGACATGCTTCATGATCGTATTCTGATTTGCATAACTGCCAAATCCCATTTCACACGTATCCAATACACAATTCCGATTTAATGCACAGTGGTTATGCAATACAGAATTCAGTAGATTTGAATTGTCTCCAATAGAACAGTGAGCTTCTATCTTTGAATCAACTATTTTGACATTCTCATATAGTTGAGAAGAACAATCTATTAGTGAATCCTTAATAATCTGCATAGTAAAACTGCTATTCACCCGCTTCTACTCCGAATAACTCAAAATAACTGGCTTCATTCTCTATCACCCCATATGCCTCCGCCCTTTGAAGTATTCTCTGCGCCCAAGCCTTATGGGGTCCGACCTCATTCATTCCCTTTGTACCCTTCACGACACCGCCAGAAGTATGCATGATCTGATAGGCATCATCATACTCATCCTTGGTCACTGCCAGCATACCGTTGATATAGTTAAGATGGGAAGGATGGATGCAGGTTTTGCCCATGAAACCATTGGCCTGATCAAGAATCAATTCTCTCATCAATCCGTCGACGGCATCGTTCACAATCGCCTTCCGTTTCAAGAGTGTCTGCTGAAGATCAACCTTGGGAAGTTCGGTCATCGTCTTCATGCTCTTGTTTGCCTTGAAGTACTCCCAGACCGGACCGGAAACAGTATAGTCGTTGTCCCGAGTAAACACGTTGAGTATGTCCATCAGACAATTGCTGACTGTCAGGATATCGTAGATGGTATAGTTGATTCCACGGCGGACACCAAAGCAGGATGAAAAATCGGTCCCACCAACACGGATATTCAAGACAAGACTCTTATACTCATCTAGCACAGACTTGATAGCAATGAGTTCATCCAAACGCGATTCCTTGTAGGCAACACGACGGTCTTCGATAATTGGCATACTATATATTACCTCCCCAAATCGTTCATTTAGTTCTTTTAACTTGAGCATATAGCCTTCTGCCGTTACACTGTTGAATTTGGGGAAGTTGATGCCGGTGATAAACCTGATATGCTCCGGTTTCAACATAGAACTGAAGTGGCGGAACTGCTCTAAATTTCGGACACGGAAAAAGATTAGAGGGACATCCTTGTAATCCAGCATTCCTTTTCTTTCCAATCTGTCAAGTTCATCCAAAAGATGGATTGAATTAAATTCCGCTTTGTGGACTTCTTCCTCAGGGCAGGCATCCTCAAAACACATCACCATTGATGTTAGACCGGGATAACTCTTGTCCACTATTTTTTGGACAAAGTTTTTTGTTCCGGGCATATACATAGTGGCGCCCAGGCAATACTGCAACAGGCTCCGATCTGTATACTTATTAAAATCAACAGGTTCCTTAACAAACCCATAGGATGGATTATATTGATGATGCCTCATTAAGCGAATGGATAAACAGAGCGATTAATCATAGGTTTTCCATCCATATCAAATGCTTCAATGGAAGAAAATGCTTGTCTTGCCTTGGATTGCAAGGAATGGTAATCCTTTTCTGTAACAATGAATGCGGCAACACGATTAGAACTTCTTAAATCCCCGTCAATGAAGTCACCTCGTGACTTCATCACAATACCACTCTCTATCAACCCTTTTTGTATAAGATCTTCAAGACCTTCTATATGATCGAAAAAACCAGGATGAACATATATTAAGATGCTAGACAAAAACTTGTTATTCGGGATATAGGGGACAGCCTCAAGATCTTTCCCCAAGTATGAATCAATGGTGTACTCAACAGCATCATAGGATCCAAAATCCTTCAAAATGGAATAGCTCAGTCCTCCACCAATCCTCGGTGCAAACTCTAAAACACTTATCCCCCCATTCGTTATGACAGCTTGATAGAAGAATGGTGTGTTCCGTAATTCAAAGGCGGCAGTAATTCTCTCGGCAATGCTTTGAACCTTAGCTCTTTGAACGTTAGTCAAAGGAGCTGGAAATACGGAGCCATAAGACTGGAGCACCATTCCTTTGCTATTCGAAGCAATCTTTTGTTTTTGGCGGGTCATCATCACCTTGACTCCGGAAGAAGTCGCAAGGCAATCCACTTGAATCTCAGGTCCAATATTAAAACCTTCCAAAATGGCCTCATGAGATCGACTCATAAGAATTGCATCTGCAATGGCCTCTTCAGCATCTTCCCGATTGTCGACTCTTTTTACCCCTTTAGAGCTGTTACAATCGACAGGTTTGACAACGGAAGGGAAATGAACGGCATTCCATTCTACCTCGTCCGGGGAAGACACCGTCATAAATGGTGAGGTCGGAATTCCGTTTTCAAGCATGATTCTTTTCATCAACCCCTTGTTTGTAACATTCAGTGAAGTCTGAAAACTGTAAGGGTGAGGAAGATTCAGTTTTTCAGACACATAGCAGCATACGCTATTCGCCTGATCTATGCAGGCGCTTATAACCAAGTCCGCTTTTCTTTCATTAGCTATCGATAGTACGATATCCTGATCTAGTGTACTGGCCTTTATATGTTCATCTGCATTCTCTTTAGCAGGAGGATTATCTAGATAATCAACCAAAATTACATAGAAACCACGGCTCTTGAGTTTGTCAATCAAGAGCTTGTGTGGAGATGTCCCTCCTAGAACGAGAGCAGTTTTACTCATTTCGGAGAAACAATCGCTTCTGGATAATACTCGTCAATTACACGTTTCACCAAAGCAACCTGCTTCGCACGCTTTCTCGCATCTGCCTCTGTAGTATCCCAGCTATGCGTAGCGGCGACAGAACCACCAGTTTTCAGATACACAGGCGCACATATGCGGATAAACTCCGGCACTTCATAGTGGCGGATAAAACCGCCCGAGGACTTTGGATTCTCCGTGTGCAAATCAATCGGAATATCGATGGCAGCACGAATGGCAGCCAGCATCTGAAGCTGGATGTCACGGACGGGGTTGAACGAGTTAGCGCCCAGCGATTCCATCAGTTTGGCAGAACAAGGATTTCCATGACCGGTATGGGCCGACACTTTAAAGTGGCAATCTTTCGGGATGAAGCCTTGCTCCCGCATCTGACCGAGCAGCCAGAGGGCGCCTTCATCATAAACCATGAAGGAGTGGCAGCCCAGACGGGCGGCACGGCGGACATCCTCGATGGCCCGGACGATCTGCTCCTGTCCCCGGAGACGATAGCCCATGCGCTGACCTTCTTCCGTATGGACGGAAGCAGACGTATCGGTTGTGGCTCGAGGACCGATAGCAAGGATGAGTTCCACTTTCCACTTGTCTGCATACTCCACCATCTGAGCAATTTCGTTGTCAAGAAGTGTCCAGATGCCTTTGGTTTGCGTAACCCGATGAATAGGGATTTCATATCCATCAAGAGCCTCCAACAAGGCCTTCATCGCTCCAGGGCCCTGAATGCCAGGAACCTCAAAACGGTACTGGCCGCCGTCATCAAATCGCTTTTCTGATGTCGGAAGGGAATAGAGGTCCCCAGGGGGCATCCCTATAGATTCAAGAAACAGTCTCGTGTCTTTCATACGCATTCAATTAAAGCCATTTGATGGGAATCGTCGATATCTTCCCAAATTCGGTTTCAAAAGTAATCTTAAAATATTGCTTATCAGATTTGACTTTATCTTGTGGTATTAAGATGTAGCCAAGAGATTCTTCTTCTTCCGTGAAATTTCTGGAAAGAATATCCGTGTAAGGATATTTCCTGCTCCCGGATTGATCGCAAAAAGATATTGACACCGGACGGGAATTATCACTGCTGAAAGAGATTGCCATCTCATCTTTTGATGGTTCTATCGAACAATCAACCATCATCCATGAAGTATAATCACTATACTCATCACTTTTAACTAAGCGAGCCTGGTACAAACCGTAATCCAAATCAGATAAACGGACATCTCCTGATTCAATACTGATGGTGTATAGAAACATCCCATCTTTATAAACCTCAAGAACTTCTCCAGGAGAAAAGATATTAATAACCACCTCTTCTCCAACAAAATAACAAGATTGATCTCCTTTATCTACACATATATCATCGTTATATTCGAAGGGAACCTCCACTTCATCAAAAACGGGAACAAACTCTGCAACCGGCTCATACTCCACATTCTTATCCAAATGCCTGTATCTGAGCACCTTCTTAAAGGAAGGAGCAATCCTGCTTTCAAAAATAGAACGAGTTACAGAACGTCTTTTGCATCCATTCTGTAATGCTTCAGAAATCTCTATCGAAACGACGCTGTCATTCTGATTCCTAACAATATCCGTAATAAAAGCGACATGGCCAGGCCTCCACAACACATCGGCTATATGAAACCCGCCGACATCGGAATAGTCCAGTTCTTCCATTTCATCTGACGCCACAAAATCATAACTAACATAATTCACCCCCAGAGCATATGAGACCAGATCACTACATACGGTACCGTAATATGAACGGCAATTCTTCCCATGATAGGGAGACTCATCAACTCGGTCTGTATATATTCTGCTCCTAGGATTGTGAATGGCCGTCATAAAAGTATGGAAACTGACATTGGATCCAACGTATGTTCCAGTTTCCTTCACGGAGGAATATATCATACCTTTATAAAGAGTATTAGGTTGATATGTCCCTACGTTATAGTCTATCGACCGAAGTGGAGTAAAGGTTATATCCGTCAAATGATAGGCTTTTTTGACCGCATTGATTGCACCAAGATACTGCTCTTCGCTCATAGAAGAAGGCCGGAAACTCTGCTCAGAACAAAGGCCCTCCTCCACCAACTGTGCTTGCTCTTCTACCCAGGTATGGTTTGATGCATCAGCCTCAACTAGAGGCATTTTCTCGCAAGAAAGTGCAAGAAGCAACAAGACAGAAACAAATCTGATATGGGCAGATTTAATCAAGTCAACGATCTATAAGGGAGAGGATACGATCGATATCTGAAGAATCCAACCTATGATGCATCGGCAAGCAAATCACACTGTCCGCCATCTTATGCGCCTGCGGCAGGTTCGCCGGGTCGGCGCTTGGGAGTCCACTATATGTGCTGAAGGAACTAATGAGTGGGTAGAAATAACGCCTTCCAAACACACCGTTCTCTTTCATCTTGAAATAGAGCTCATCCCGTGTCATCCCGTATCTCTCTGCGTCCACAAAAATAGGGAAATAAGAATAATTATGGCGGACGCCGGGCTTATCATCGAAATATGAGATTCCTTCAACATCTCTAAGTGCCTCCCGATATCGGATGGCAACTTGGTGGCGAGCTTCAATGGCGGCATCGACCTGTTTGAGATTCAGCAGTCCATAGGCGGATCGGATCTCGTCCATCTTGCTGTTGATACCAGGTCCAACGACTGTCGTTTCTCCTGCGAACCCGAAATTCTTCAAATAGTCTATCCTTTTCTTCATCTCAGCGTCGTGCATCACCATAGCACCACCCTCGATAGTGTTGAACACCTTCGTCGCGTGAAAACTGAGGGTGGACAAATCTCCAGCTTTCAAGATACTCTCTCCATTGACCTCTACACCGAATGCATGGGCGGCATCATAGATAACCTTCAGCCCGTATTTGTCGGCAATCTCCTGAATCCGTTTCGTGTCGCACGGCTTCCCGTACACGTGAACCGGCATGATAGCGCTAGTCTTTGGCGTGATGGCGGACTCAATCCTGTCCGGGTCGATATTTCCGGTCGTGGGGTCGATATCGACAAAGACCGGCTTACAGTTGTTCCACCAGATAGAATGGGTTGTAGCAACGAAGCTATATGGTGTCGTAATGACCTCTCCGGTAATTCGAAGAGCCTGCAGCGCGGTCAAAAGCGGCATCGTCCCATTCGTAAACAAACTAATATACGGAACTTTGAGATACTCGCATAATGCCGCCTCCAGCTTCTTGTGTATGGAGCCATTATTGGTAATCCACTTGCTTTCCCAGATTTCTCGGAGAAGTGCATGAAACTCCTCCAGATCCGGAAGAAGCGGGGACGTAACCAGTATTTTAGAAGTATCGGGCATAAATGGTAATACTACTGCATTCTCTTTTTCTTATACCAATAACTGTCCACCCCGAATTGATGCGCATCCGCCTCATATCGGGCGATGACGCCTTTGAAAACGTCCTCGTATTGGGGAATGAACAGCTCTTCATGTTGAACCGAACGACGGATAATCTCGTCCGCCAGCGCAGCCGTCAGTTCAGGTTGCGAAGTCCCTCCCGTAAAGCCCGTACCCTTCAAGGAACCGGGTGAGACTTCTAGAATCCGATTCTTGCTTCCCTGAACATCCAGTTCCACATTGACCGCCTCTATGAACTTGCTCAAGGCCGCCTTGGTGGCGCTATAGATGCTGAAGAGTGGCGAAGAAAGCCGGCCGGCAATACTCACCATGACTGCACAATGGAAATCCTCTTTAGAAAGTAGGCGATCGTAATAGTGCCGGATTATTTGAATGGGAGCAACGGAGTTGACGGAGAAACTGTTGTGGATATAGTCCTCAGATAATTCTTGAAAATACTTCAAATGACCAAAACCGGCAGTGATATACAATGCCTGAATATCTTCCATATTGCTTAGGCAAGAATAATCACCTGCTGAGAGGTCACATTGGGTCGAAAAGACCTTTTCCATTTTATATGCAGCCGGGAACGCCGCTTTATCCAACACATATACACGTTCACAGTCCTTTCTCCTAATCAGATTGAGGACAATAGACAGACCAATGCCCGAACTTCCTCCTACAACTAGCACTCTCATTTGACGACGTCGGGGTTGGGTTGATGGTCAATCTGGCGTATGGCCCCTTCATAACGTTCCAGGACTGTTTTCTTGATCTCTGTCGTCGATGCTCCTTCTCCGCGTGGGAAATAGAAAACAGTCACGCCGAGATCCTTCAGATAATCATACTTGCCGACCCAGTCGTCTCCGACAACAAAGACATCAATGTTCAGTTTTCTCACCGCCTCGGTATGGTCGAGTGTTTTTTGCGGAATGACGATGTCGGGATACTTGAGGGCTTTGATGATGGCAATACGCTCCTCGAATGGGATAATGGGCGGGTTCTTGTAGCTGGCCACCAATTCATCTGTGCTTACGCCAACGATAAGCGTGTCACCCAACCCGCGAGCATATTGAATCATCTTGAGATGATTGGAATGGAACATGTCAAAAGTTCCGGAAGTATAGACAACGACTCTGTTGTTGTACATAATGTTTTGTTAAATAATCATTCAATCGAACTAATAGCTGTTGTATGAGAAATCATTACACGGTCATCATAGAGGAAACACCCTTCTGGTTCCCAAGCGACATAATACTTTTGTAGGTCAATTTGTCGGATGAGCTTTTGCTCTTTCAAATCAATTATGTTAAAAAGGATATAACCAACGGAAAGGGAACCTTGTCCAATATACAATGTATCATCCTTAACAAATCCTCCCTGCATATTAAACGCCTTGCAATCAACAAAGAAAGATGCAATTATGTCATCGTCTTCTAAATAAACCACGTTTTCCTGTATTATTGGGAGATTGAATCTGGACACTTTACACTGCCCATAATTGTCATCCAGTGACTCATTATTTCTAGAATAGGTATACAACAGACAATGATCCGTGTCAATTGCTCCATTAACATTTCCTAGGGAATTATCTGAAGTCATCGCTGGGTAAAAAATCGTCTGGACAAGATCTACAGAAAAAGATATATAATCATTTAAATCCGCATCAAATACAGGAAGAATCCTATAAACTTCTAAGAAGCATTTTTTATCTGCTTTCGCATTCTGACTAATATACAATAGCGGAAAAGGATCAGAAGAATCATACCTGTCAACTCCAAAAGAGCATTGATTACAATGGTAAATCATCTTATCTAATCCTTTCATTTTCAAGACATACAAAGAACATTTCTTTCTTAAGTTGTATAAACATATACTAGAACGTCCATTTGAGACAAAGAATGCATAGTCTCCATATGCCGCTGCGCTTTGATGTGAGAAATCAAGAGATGCAAATTTACTTACAGTAATCTTTCCACTCGCGATATTATCAAAGGGAACTGATTCGACAGATATGGTATCGATAACCTCGCCATTTAAATCATAATATAGAGGAGTTTCTTTAGCGCACGAATGTAATACAGAGAAACAAACTATAACCAGCAAGACAATAATTTGTTTCAGAAAAACAGGCGTGACACTCCTAAATAGCATATGCAAACAAAGATTTTCAAAACAACTCATATGATGACTTCTCCGGGAAAACAGTATCAAAGGCTGATACTATTCTCTCCAAACAGTCTTCAACTTTCGTGTTCTGAAATGAGTCGTTAAGGCAAACTTGTGGCATCGATTGTTTTATAATCACCTCCTTTATCCAGTCCACATTTGATGGCGTAATATGAATCCGAGCGCCCCTATCTTTCAGTAATGCGGGATAGAACTTACCCAAGGCTTGGTTCCAAGCACAAAACATCCACTGGTTTACTTGGTTATCAGATCTAAACTTATACAAGGAGGACTGGTCAAGTTCTTCATAACATTTGTCCCAAATATCACTAATAGTTGATTTGAGATTCGGTTGAGCAATGTGGCCATAGTTCCCAACAGGAAGGGTTTTGTTTGCAAGATAGCATAGATAATTCCTGAAGGCCTTTTTTATTCCTAACTCAGATATTGAGAACCATTTTTGTCGATTCTGCCAAATTGACTTTCCTATATCATGACTCCTGTTAACAAGGCAATAATTGTTGAAAGCGAAATGACTCCACGAGTAAATCCCACTAAAAAACGGATACCTTAAAGAGCTGATTAAAATAGGATTGTTATCGTGATAGAAATAGTCAGGAGTAATTGGCTGCAGAAGGAAAACATCATCATTGAACAAAACAAATCTCTCGGACAGACTGTCAATCCGATGGAGATTAAGTTCA
>Ga0310697_10000316_pt1 | contig 68438 bp, 62 predicted proteins | sample 172DNAGHGlowgp2_FD_203883 | JGI IMG/M metagenome (GOLD analysis project Ga0310697, IMG submission 203883) | Sheep rumen microbial communities from Palmerston North, Manawatu-Wanganui, New Zealand - 1728 DNA GHGlow gp2 (v2) (version 2) | ecosystem: Host-associated > Mammals > Digestive system >...
TGTCATCGGTAATCATGAGTATATTCTTTTGTTTGACTTTATAAGTGATTGGAATTCAGATATAAAGGTACAAAAAATATCTCAGATTACCAACTTTTTAGGTAACTTTCTTATCCCGAACTGGCGTCATTATGCAACAAATACAATCTATTTCCTTTTAAACCATATGACTCATTCAATTCGAATAATGCAGTAACATGCTTCTGGCCAATATTGTTATTAATTGTATGCAGATCTTCTTTGCTCTTTAAAACGTGTTCGCTAAACATAACAAAGTCAGCCTTTGTTTCTTTGAGAATACTAGATATGGTATCAAATACGATACTTGCGCTCTTTTCTTGTCAGACGACAACAGTGGAATGATACTAGTTGTATTTCCATAAATAATATCCAATTTAATTATCACGCTCACTTTTTCATCTGCTCATCAATGAATATCTGTATTTCTCCCAAGTCTCCTATTTCTTTAGGGAGTACGAACATATTGTTCGGATTGGCATACTTTCTGAAATGCTCCTGTATATCTTTTATATCAAGTTCTTCTATGGATTTATTGCTGTTGAACCCAACAGGTTCTATGTGACATAATTTCCATTCTGGAAGTGAGTAAACTCCTAAAGGTTTGGTATATTTGCCTTTCTCCAAAATATCTTTCGTTCGCATAAAAACCATTGGTATTTCATTGCTTGATAACATCTCCTTGAGTTGACTAAGTGTATATGTCTTGCCATTCATCACACAATAATATACCCAAATAGCAAAGGTGTTATCACTCACGATAATTTCGCGACCGCTGGGATGAATGAATGATTGTCCCCTCTTGTTTGTATCCTTTCTTATAATCAATGGCATATTATTGTCAGCAATCCATTCATCAATCACATGCTCCCAAATCTGTAACACATCATTATCTATATGTGGATTATGCTCTGACATTCTCCATAGGCGACCTATTTCCCTAATCTTTTCACGGATATCATTTCCTATTAGGTCTCTTATGGGCTCATGGACTTTCGTCTTTATTTTCAAATTGGGTGGAGCATCAGTCAGGAATTGCATTGCTTTTCTGGTTGGAGATTTCATGCTATACAATCTTCCTTTCCGATAACTCTCTGTTTTTACAGTATTGGGGAATGTATTGTAGAACTCGGCCTTTGTCATCTGAAAAACTCCACAAGGAGTATGTACCGCGAATATATCGTAATTGTTCAACGGTTCAATAACATCAGCCTTAAAGCACAATCTACTAGATGAATACTCTATCATACTATTTTCCTTTATGCATATGTTAGAATAAAACTGCAATGATTTAGTGTAATACTCCTTATTGAGAAAGATATTCTATGTTTACTTTGATGATACCAATAATTCCTTCACATCCACGTCGAGGTGGCGTGCAATCTCGTAGAGTTGTTCCACTGAAGGCTGCACCTTATTGGTCATCCAGCGTGAAACGGTACTGATGCTGTGGCCCATCTGCTCTGAGAGCCATGTGCCAGTCTTTTCTTTCTCAGCCAAAACAATCTTTAGCCTGTTATATTTCTTAATTCCCATTTGCTTTTAGTTATTCCTGCCCAACATTGGGCGTTTCGTGCACAAAGATATGAAATAAAACCGAGGACATGATGAATTGTGAACATAAATTAAGATAATTGATAGCTTTTCCACTTGAATATGACATCATTCCGCACAGAATACAGCATGAAATGCCATAGAAGGGTGTAGCCTAATACGCAGTTTTCTGTGGAGTGCCACACAAAGATGCTTGTCTGCTTTCTGATAAGCAAGCTCGGCAGATATTAGGTTTTAGTTTCCTTGAATTGTTATTTCATAGAACGGATTTTTTTGAATGAGCTTATCTGGAAATCATGATGTACCTTTGCCCGCAAATTACAAAAACCAAATAAAACATGGAAGTTATATCAATTGAGCGCAGTACCTACGAGGAACTGCTGACGGGCTTCAATAGCTTCGTCGCACAGATGAGAGCAATGGCAGATAGAGGCACGGACAAGAAGTTGGGCAATTGGCTTGACAACCAAGACGTGTGCCAGATGCTGAACATCAGCCCCAGATCATTACAAACTTTACGAGACAATGGGACATTGGCCTATTCTCAAATCAACCGCAAGGTGTACTATAAGCTCGAGGATGTGGAGCATATTCTTCATGTTGTGGCTGGTAGGGATAAGGATGCCAAGAAGTATAACCTCAAAACGAGCAGCTTATGAATGAACTGATAATGCCGCATAACATTGGCGTGAAGAATGCACTGGAGAACATGAAGGAGTTGCTTGTCCTTTATAAAAAAATGACAGGCAATTATCGTCCATTGCTTGATGGTGAACGCTACCTGACAAACAGAGAGGTGGCGTCCTTGTCGAAAGCACTCAGCAGCGTTTCGTACTCACTGCCGAAACCCTGATAGGAGTTCTTTGCAAGCAAAGCGTCGCAAGCGCCGAGCGGCGCACCATCTCTGCCGTAACGAAAGCCTCACGATCCGATAGGTGCTGATAGTGCTTAATGATTTGCGCCTTGATGTTATCCAGTTCGCGGTTAATCTGCAATGCCTCCTTGCTGCGACCTTTAGCGCAATTGCCCTTTACATCCCACATGTCAAGCGGGATTGTCTTCTTACAACTGAACTGCGATTGCGTTCCGTTAATCGTCACTCTGCCCATCACAGGAACCACACCGTTCTTCTCCTTACTCTTGTTCACATAGAACAGAATGTTAATAGTACTTCTCATGTTTCTTACTCCTTTTTTAATTTTGGCTGCAAAACTACTATTTCTTTTGGCGTCCATCGCTATGCAAAATATAGCAGTTTGCTGAATAAGAAACTGGCGGTGAAAGGTGCGTTTTTATGTCCCATTTTGCCTGTCGATTAACGAAGTTTAACTGGCTCCCAAGACCGTCTCGCGGGTTCTTCGACGAGCGAAGCGGCATAGCCGAGTCCGGATAAGAAACCTAACTATTTCTTTATTCCTCCCAAATTTGCTTTTAGTCCCTATTTGAACTTCCTCGTTCTTCCCCGTCTTGCCTTTATCTCAGGCTGAATTCTTGCTTTGGCAAGCGTTTCTTAGAAACGGTTAGCGTTAATCTTCCAAAATCGCTTCGTAACTACAACTTTTTTTCGTAACTCTGAATATCTTCGAAGTTACTCTGTCTCAGAAATGAAAAGAAAAGCACGCTTTCCTTTTGCATTTCTCTCGTTTTTTCGTAACTTTGCGCCCGAAAATAATAAATTGTTATAAAAAATGTTCATTATGAACCAAAATAACACATTGGTCGGTTCCAAAATTAAGGGAATCAGAGAGTCAAAAAACCTCAGCATCGAGGAGATCGCTGAGAGTAGCGGTCTGTCAGTTGAGCAGATCGCATCCATCGAAAATGATCAGAACCTCCCATCGTTAGGTCCGCTGATCAAAATAGCCAGGGCACTGGGTGTCCGCTTAGGAACCTTTATGGATGACAACGATGCGATTGGTCCAGTGGTATGTCGTGCCGAGGACAGGGAGCGCGAGCGAAGCATCAGTTTCTCCAACGGTGCCACCGATGCACGCAAGCACATGGAGTACCATCCGTTGGCACAGCAGAAAGCCGGTCGCCACATGGAGCCGTTTATCATCGACATCAACCCCACCGACAATCTTGAATACCAACTCTCTGCCCATGAGGGCGAGGAGTTCATCTATGTGATGGAGGGAGAGATCGAACTGGTCTATGGCAAGGACAAGTATTTGCTGAACCAGGGTGACAGTATCTACTACGATTCCATCGTGAAACATCACCTGCACGGTGCTGAGGGCAAATCGGCCAAAATCTTAGCCTTAGTTTATATTCCATTCTAAGAAATAGAATCATTAATAATTGAAGGATTAAAGGATGGAAGCTAAGAAAGTGAAATTGGACATGGCTGGCAGACCTCTGCCCGACCGTACCTACCCTGCTGAGACGGGATCGGCAGGCTATACGCTCCATGAGCGTACGCTGGGTCAGTGGCTGGAACACTGGGCCGAGACAACTCCCGATAAGGAATACATCGTTTACAGCGACCGTAACCTACGCTTCACTTGGAGCAAGTTCAACGAGCGCGTGGATAACCTGGCCAAGGGTTTGATTGCCATTGGTGTGAAGAAAGGTTCGAATGTGGGTATCTGGGCGACCAACGTGCCCGACTGGCTCACGTTCCTCTATGCCACGGCGAAGATCGGTGCCGTTCTGGTGACGGTGAACACCAACTACAAACAGAACGAGTTAGAGTATCTGTGCGAAGACTCCGACATGCAGACCCTGTGTATCACCGATGGTACGTGGGACTGCAACTATGTGGATATGACCTACACGATGCTGCCCGAACTGAAGACCTGCGAGCGAGGTCATCTGAACAGCAAACGGTTCCCCCATCTGAAGAACGTGGTGTATATCGGCATGGAGAAATACCGGGGAATGTTCAACACGGCAGAGTTGCTGCTGTTGGGGCAGAACATCGAGGATGAGGAACTCAACGAAATGAAGAGTAAGGTGAACTGCCATGATGTCTGCAACATGCAATATACATCTGGCACGACAGGCTTCCCCAAGGGAGTGATGCTTACCCACTACGGCATCACCAACGATGGCTATTTTACGGGAGAGAACATGGGATTCACACAAGATGACAAGCTCTGCGTGTGTGTACCGCTGTTTCACTGCTTCGGTGTGGTGCTCGCCACGATGAACTGTCTGACACATGGCTGCACTGAGGTGATGGTAGAGAAGTTTGACCCGTTAGTGGTGCTTGCCTCTATTCATAAAGAAAGGTGTACCGCCGTTTATGGCGTCCCCACCATGTTCATTGCAGAACTGAACCACCCGATGTTCGACATGTTCGACCTCAGCTGTCTGCGTACTGGTATCATGGCAGGATCGCTCTGTCCGGTGGAACTGATGAAGCAGGTGAGCGAGAAGATGTTCATGACCATTACCAGTGTCTATGGACTCACAGAAAGTTCGCCTGGTATGACGCAGACCTGTCTGAACGACACCTTCGAGCAGCGTTGTACCACAGTGGGGCGCGACTTCCCCTTCGTAGATGTGAAGGTGCTTGACCCAGAGACGGGCGAGGAATGTCCTGTGGGTGTACAGGGTGAGATGTGCTGTAAAGGCTTCAATGTGATGAAAGGCTACTACAAGAACCCAGAGGCTACGGCAGAGGTCATCGACAAGAACGGATACCTCCATTCAGGTGACTTGGGCGTAAAGGATGAGCAGGGCTTCTACAAGATCACAGGACGCATCAAGGACATGATCATCCGCGGTGGTGAGAATATCTACCCGCGTGAGATCGAGGAATTCCTCTATCACATGCCTGGCATTCGCGACGTTCAGGTGGCTGCCGTACCTTCAAAGAAATATGGAGAGGCCGTTGGTGCCTTCATCATCCTCGAAGAAGGGGCACAGATGACGGCTGAAGACGTGCATCTGTTCTGCCGTGGTAAGATTGCCCGTTACAAGATTCCTAAGTATGTGTTCTTCATCGATCAGTTCCCGCTGACTGGATCAGGCAAGATCCAGAAGTTCAAGCTGAAAGAAATGAGCCTTGAACTTTGTAAGAAGCAAGGTATCGAAGTGATATAAAAAAGATGAGAGATGAAAGATGAGAAATATCTTTCATCTCTCATCTTTCATCTCTCATCTCTCATCTTTCATCTCTCATTTATTGTTTTCCAATTTTCTTCTTAGGAGCCAAGGCGTTACTCACTTTCTCTGTATATTCACTTAAACGCAAGCTGGACTGTCCGGCGATGTCTCTGCTGGACGCTCCGACAGCAAACGAATAGGTGCCAGCCTCGGCCAGCCACTGAGAGCCTGTCTCGTCGAATGAGGCAAGATCACGCTTTGCGATGACCATGGTCAGTGTCTGACTCTCTCCAGGCTTCAGCTCTCGGGTCTTGGCAAATGCCTTCAGTTCGTGGACGGGTTTGGTAAGGACACCCTTCGGAGCCGATACATAAACCTGTGCCACCTCCTTACCGGCCACCTTTCCCGTATTCTTCACCGTCACGCTCACTTCGATGTTGTCGGCTCTCAACTGGGGTTGTGCATTCATTGTCATGTTACATGTCATGGTTAGTAAACCCATAGTGAATAGTTTGATTGTTTTCATATAAATAGGTAATAAGATGATATTGCTCATTGATAGTGCCTGCAAAGATACGTATTAGTGAGAAAAGTACAAAATAAAAATGAATTTTATTTTTATAAGTTAAATTATGCTTAATCTGTTCATAATCGGGCATTATTTACTAATTTTGCAAACAAAACAACGATTATGAGGAAAATAATGATAGGGGTGATGCTGAGTCTTCCTTTGCTCGGTATCGCACAAAATGTCTGGGAAAAGCCCGACGTTCAAGACTTGAAGGGAAAGAATAAAGTTAAGGAGGTGGTGACCGAGGATCCCAAGTATCTGGAAGGAGCTGTTCCACTTGTTAACGGCGAGGTGTGCTGGACACTCGATCATGATGTACCCGGAAAGGATGCCCAGCAGATCTACGAAATCATGATGCGTTACCTGACCAACCTCACCAACGAGGAGAACCAGTTGGAGGGCAGCGCCGTCTCACTTGTCAACCGACAGGAGCACATCATTGCCGCTACCATCAGAGAATGGCTGGTGTTTAAGAATGTGTTCCTGGCCCTCGACCGCACGAAGTTTTTCTATACCCTCATCGTGAAATGCTCCGACCAGCACGTGAAGGTAGAGATGAAACGTCTGAACTACCGCTACGAAGAGGAACGAGACGGCAAGGGCTTTGCCTATTCCGCTGAGGAGTGGATCACCGACAAATATGCGCTGAACAAGAAGAAGACCAAGCTGTATAAGGGATCGGCCAAGTTCCGCCGCAAGACCATCGACCGCAAGGACTATCTGTTTGAATCTATTAAGAACATTCTCAATTCATAACATTTATGCGCTATCATTCAAGAAACAACGAGGAAGAGAAACAGGATAAATACATTCAGCTGCGACAGATCCTGAACGTGGTGTTCATGATCGGTGCCGTTGTCGGTGTCTTGCTCTATTTCTATCAGAGTAAGTCGATCGGTACGGTGGTGATCCTCGTGGCGATGTTCTTTAAAATGGTGGAATGTGTATTCCGCCTGCTGAAATAAAATGAGGAGATTAGTTAGTATCTTACTTTTTACACTGTGCCTGATCACAACCGTTTGGGCACAGAATGAACGTTTCCAGATCAACGAAGGAGGAGACATCTCACAGGTTGGAAACAGGAACACATCGAACAATAAAGACTCCTTGAATAAGCACAAGGAGATTCCCAAAGGACTGAAGATTTGGACTGTAGATAAACGCTTCGGTGACCGCATCGCCGCCCTGCCCGACACGATGCCCCACATGTTCATGAACACGGTGTTCACCAACGGTCTGCGAGGGGAGTACAACACCCTCGGGAACCTCGGATCCCCTCGTATCAACAGGATCTTCATCGATCAGAGTCTGCCAGAACAGTTTATGTTCACGCAACCGTACGACTTCTTTATCACCCCTGTTGACCAGTTTCATTTCACAAACACCTATTCACCGATCACGAATTTGACCTATGACGAATGTGGTGACAAGAACGTGGGTGAAGATCACCTGAAAGCCCTGTTCGCAGTGAACGCCGGCAAACGTATCGGTGTGGGCTTCAAGTTCGACTATTACTATGGCCGAGGTTATTATCAGAACCAGAGTACGGCCCATTTTAACTATAGTCTGTGGGGGTCATATTTAGGCGACCGCTATGAAGCTCAGCTGCTGCTCTCTACGAATCATCAGAAAGTGGCAGAGAACGGTGGTATCACCAATGATGAGTATGTATCCCACCCCGAGATCTACCGTGAATCGTTCAGGACCAATGAGATCCCAACCATCTTAGAACAGAACTGGAACCGTAACGACAACCAACACGTGTTCCTCACCCATCGTTACAACATCGGATTCAACCGGAAGGTGCCCATGACCGAAGAGGAGATTAAGGCCAAGAAGTTCGCACTCGCCGCTGAAAAGGAGAAAGCAGAACGGGAGGCGAAGGAGAAAGCACGGAAGAAGGCGCAGCGAGAAGGACGTTCTTATGATGAGAATGAGAGTGGCGAAAGCACATACTCAGGACGTCCCGATGGTGCAAAGATCATGGGGGATGAACCCGCCGATACCCTTTCTGCCGAGACAGGACGTATCGCCGTGAACAAGGAGATGGCCGACAGCTTGATGGCCCAGGAGAAGAAGAACACTGAGGATACGGCATGGGTGAAGAACGAGTTCGTACCCGTCACCAGCTTTATCCATACCCTGCAGCTCGACAACTACCGCAGGATATACCAAGCCTATGCCACACCCGAGAATTATTATCTCAACACCTATTTAGATAATGAGGAACTGGGGGGTGACAGTATCTACGACAAGATGCGACACCTTGATGTCAAGAACACCTTCGCCCTCTCACTGCTCGAAGGATTCAACAAATGGGCAAAGGCAGGACTGAAAGCCTTCATCAGCTCAGACCTTCGGCATTTCTCCATGCCCGACACCAGTGTGGCGGCTTTCAGATCGTTCAATGAACACAACCTGAGTGTAGGCGGACAGATCAGCAAGACCGAAGGTAACACACTCCATTACAACGCTACATTAGAGAGCTGGATCACCGGTCAAGATGCCGGACAGATGAAGTTAGATGTGGCTGCCGACCTGAACTTTCCACTCTTCGGTGACACCGTACAGCTGGCAGCCAAAGGATTCTTCTATCGGCTGCAACCCACGTTCTACCAGCGGAACTTCCACTCCAAACATCTCTGGTGGGACAATGGCGGGAAAGAAGAGGGAGGCAGTCTCGACAAGGAGATCCGCACAAGGATAGAAGGACTGTTCTCATACCAGAAGACACGCACCCGCTTGCGTGTGGCTGTTGACGGACTGAAGAACCATGTGTATTTCGCACAGCAATATGCTACAACAGGTGAGAAAAAGACGGCCAACACCGTCAGCGTGAAACAGCATTCCGAAGCCTTGAATATGCTCACCTTACAGCTAAGTCAGGACTTCACGTTAGGACCGCTGAACTGGGAGAATCAGATCACCTACCAGCAGACAAGTGACGAGAAGGTGTTGCCTGTTCCGAAACTGAATATCTACAGTAACCTATATCTGCGTTTCATGATCGCCCGTGTACTGAAGGTTGATCTCGGCGGCGACATCAGGTACTTCACCAAATACTATGCACCTGACTACAGTCCACTGTTAGGACAATATACCATTCAGGACAACGGTGAGAACAACATCGAGTTAGGTAACTACCCTATCATCAATGTCTATGCCAATATGCACCTCAAGCACACCCGCTTCTTCGTGATGATGAGTCATGTGAACGCTGGCGACGGCGGAGAACGATTCTTCGTACCCCACTATCCGCAGAACGGGATGATTCTCAGGCTCGGTGTATCATGGAATTTCTTCAATTAATCGGGAAAATCCTTTGTGGTTATCACATTTTATCGTAATTTTGCAACGAATTAGTAAATTTCTATAAGATGCCTCAAATATCAGTGCGCGGATTGGAAATGCCAGAAAGTCCAATCAGGAAGCTTGCACCTCTGGCAGCAGCAGCAAAGAAACGCGGGACAAAGGTATATCACCTCAATATCGGTCAGCCAGACCTGCCCACACCGAAAGTGGCACTCGATGCGATCAAGAATGTTGATCGCAACATCCTGGAGTATTCACCCTCACAGGGTTATCTCAGCTATCGGGAGAAATTGGTTGAGTACTACGCGAAATATGACATCAATGTAAGTGCCGATGACATCATCATCACATGCGGAGGATCGGAAGCGGTGCTCTTCGCCTTTATGTCATGTCTGAACCCCGGAGACGAGATTATCGTACCCGAGCCGGCATACGCCAACTACATGGCCTTCGCCATCTCCGCCGGTGCCAAGATCCGTACCATCGCCACCACCATCGAGGAAGGGTTCTCCCTGCCGAAGGTGGAGAAGTTCGAGGAACTGATCAACGAACGCACCCGCGCCATCCTCATCTGTAACCCGAACAACCCCACAGGCTATCTCTATACCCGACGGGAAATGAACCAGATTCGTGACTTGGTGAAGAAATACGACCTGTACCTGTTCTCCGATGAGGTGTATCGTGAGTATATCTATACCGGCTCTCCCTATATCAGTGCCTGTCATCTGGAAGGAATCGAACAGAACGTGGTTTTGATCGACTCCGTATCGAAACGCTACAGCGAGTGCGGTATCCGTATCGGTGCGCTGATCACCAAGAACAAAGAGATCCGTCAGGCCGTGATGAAATTCTGTCAGGCACGCCTCTCCCCTCCCCTCATCGGACAGATTGTGGCCGAGGCTTCCCTCGACACACCTGAGGAGTATCTTCGTGAGGTGTATGACGAATATGTAGAACGCCGAAAATGTCTGATCGACGGTCTGAACCGTATCCCCGGTGTGTATTCACCGATTCCCATGGGTGCTTTCTACACCGTGGCAAAACTGCCCGTTGATGACAGTGAGAAATTCTGTCGCTGGTGCCTCGAGTCGTTCGATTACGAGGGTGAGACGGTGATGATGGCTCCTGCCAGCGGTTTCTATACCACTCCCGGCGCTGGCATCGACCAGGTGCGTATCGCATACGTGTTGAAGAAAGAAGACTTGAACAGGGCCCTTTTCATCCTACGTAAGGCATTGGAGGCCTATCCGGGCAGAGTGGAAGGATAAACGATGAACTTTCCCTTATACATAGCAAGGAGGATCTACAATGATCAGGGCGACAAACATAAAGTGAGTCGTCCTGTGATTCGTATTGCCACCCTGGGCGTGGCGATCGGACTGGCTGTGATGATCATCTCGGTGAGCGTGGTGTTCGGCTTCAAGCACACCATCCGCGACAAGGTGATCGGCTTTGGCAGTCATATCACCGTGGGGGATTTCACTACCCTCCAGGGTAACGACCAGTATCCCATCGAGATGGGTGACAGTATGATGAAGGTGCTGAAAAGCATCAAAGGAGTTGACAAGGTGCAGCGCTATGCCATCAAACAAGGTATCCTCAAAACCGATTCGGATTTCTTGGGAGTGATGTTCAAAGGGGTGGCACAGGAATATGACACCACCTTCATGCACAAGAACATGGTGGAAGGTCATTTCCCGGTTTTCAGTGATCAAGCCAGTAAGCAGCAGATAGTGATCTCAAAGATGATCGCCGATCAACTGCATCTGCATGCCGGTGACCGGATCTTCGCCTATTTCTTCAGTAATGATCAGGTCAGACCACGCAGATACACCATCGCGGGAGTCTATCAGACAAACCTCACGATGTTTGATAAGGTGATGTGCTTCACCGACTTATACTCTGCCGTCAAGCTGAACGGTTGGGAAAGTGATCAAGCCAGCGGAGCAGAACTGACAGTAAAGGATTTCAGTCATCTTGACGAGGTGGAGGATATCCTCACCCATCGTGTGAACCGCTCGGTTGACCGTTATGGCACCACCTATTCATCAACCACCATCCAAGAGAACTACCCGCAGATCTTTTCGTGGCTCGACCTGCTCGACCTGAATGTTTGGATCATCCTCGCACTCATGGTTTGTGTGGCTGGGTTCACCATGATCAGCGGACTGCTCATCATTATCCTCGAACGTACCAATATGATCGGCGTGCTGAAGGCCTTAGGTGCAAAGAACAAGACGGTGAGACACACCTTCCTCTGGTTCGCCGTGTTCATCATCGGGAAAGGAATGCTGATCGGAAACCTGATAGGTATCGGACTGATCCTTATCCAGCAGTTCACGGGTGTCATCAAACTCGATCCCACCACCTATTATGTAAGTACTGTTCCTGTAGAACTGAATATCCCTATCATCCTTTTGATCAATATCGCCACACTCATCGTGAGCATCTTTGTACTCATCGCTCCCAGCTACCTCATCTCACATATTCATCCTGCCAAATCCATGAGGTATGAGTAAAGAAATTGATCATTCATAATCCACAATTAACAACTCATAATTGGGTTTTTTACTAATTTGAACTTTATTTTGTGTCTAAGAAAAGAATGAAAAATGAAGTTCCATTTGCGCCAAAGAAAAGAAAACAAGCCCAATATATCTGTTGATTGAAAGAAAACGATATGTTTCAATAAAATATTGCACAAAAATTTTGGGAATGTGCAGATAAAGCATTACCTTTGCACAAAATTTTGAAAATTGTGCAATGGAATCAACTATAAGTTTCAATTCATACATTGAACAATCCATTATCAAGAACTGGGATCAAGATGCCCTGACCGACTACAAAGGGGCAACTTTGCAATATAAAGATGTAGCGCGTAAGATTGAGAAGCTGCATATCCTGTTCGAGAACAGTGGCGTGAAGAAAGGTGACAAGATTGCCGTATGTGGCAGGAACAGCGCCCACTGGGCTGTCACATTCCTCGCAACGCTCAGCTACGGTGCCGTTGTTGTTCCCATCCTGCATGAGTTCAATGCAGAGCAGATCCATAATATCGTTAATCACAGCGAGTCGAAGCTGCTCTTCGTGGGGGATGTCGTGGCCACCATGATAGACGAGAAGGAGATGCCCCATTTGGAAGGCATCGTCTATTTACCCGACTTCTCCCTTGTGGTCAGCAGAACTGATAGTCTGACCTATGCACGAGAGCATCTGAATGCGATGTTCGGACAGAAGTATCCCAAGTATTTCCGTAAAGAGCACGTAAGCTATCATCACGACACGCCGGAGGAGTTGGCACTCATCAACTACACCAGCGGCACCACAGGGTTCTCCAAGGGAGTGATGCTGCCCTACCGGGCCATCTGGGGGAACTTAGATTTCTGTCTGAGAAGACTGGGTATCCACTTCAAGTCGGGCAGTAACATGCTGAGCATCCTCCCCATGGCGCACATGTACGGACTGGCCATCGAGTTTATCTTCGGTTTCTGTCATGGCTGTCATTTGTTCTTCCTCACCCGTCTGCCGAGTCCGGCCATCATAGCCCAGGCTTTTGCAGACATCAAACCCGCAGTGGTGATCTCTGTGCCCCTTGTCATAGAGAAGATTATCCGTAAGAATGTGTTCCCCAAGATTCAGAATAACGTCGTTCGTCTCCTTCTGAACATGCCCGTTGTGAGCAAGAAGGTGAAACAGAGGATCTGCGAACAGGTCTATCAGGCCTTTGGCGGTAATGCCTACGAAGTGATAATCGGTGGTGCCGCCCTGAATCAGGAGGTAGAAGAATTTCTTTATAGTATTGAATTCCCGTTCACGGTGGGCTATGGTGCCACGGAATGTGCACCACTGATCACCTACAGCGACTATCACGACTTCGTACCAGGGTCATGCGGAACAGCCGTTGACCACATGGAGGTGAAGATCAACAGTCGTGATCCTGAGACGGAACTGGGAGAGATCCTTGCCCGAGGCTTCAATGTGATGCTCGGCTACTACAAGAACGAGGAAGCCACCCGTCAGGCACTCGATGAAGACGGATGGTATCACACGGGCGACCAGGGTGTGATGAGTGCCGACGGACATGTGTTCATCAAAGGACGTATCAAGAACATGCTCCTCGGAGCCAGCGGACAGAATATCTATCCCGAGGAGATCGAAGACAAACTCAACTCGATGGCTTTGTTATCTGAGTGTGTGATCGTGCAGCGTGCAGAGCGGTTGGTTGCCCTGGTACATCCCGACTACGATGAAGCCAAGAGCATGGGATTCTCGGAGGATGAGATAGCAGGAGTGATGGAACAGAACCGTCATGCCCTGAACGGTTCCCTTCCCGCCTATTGCAAGATCTCAGCTATCGAGATCCATCAGGAGGAGTTTGCCAAGACACCGAAGAAGAGTATCAAACGATACCTCTATCAATAAACATTCGAATAAACTAATCAAACAATCAATACCATATTGTATGCAAGTACCAAGTTTTAATGCGATCATCCAAAAGAGCATCATCGACAACTGGGATCTTGATGCACTGACCGATTATAAGGGAGCGACCTTACAATACCATGATGTGGCTCGCAAGATTGAAAAGCTGCATATCATGTTCGAGAACAGTGGTGTGAAGAAAGGTGATAAGATTGCTTTGTGCGGCAGAAACAGTGCCAACTGGGCCGTTGCCTTCCTTGCCACACTGACCTATGGTGCAGTGGGAGTGCCCATCCTCCATGAATTTACTCCCGATCAGGTACATAACATTGTGAACCACAGTGAGGCAAAGCTTCTTTTCGTGGGTGACGTGGTGGCTACCACCATCGATGCCACCAAGATGCCCGCACTCGAAGGTATCATCTATATCCCCGACTATAGTATCGTCGTCTCACGTACAGATAAGCTCACCTATGCCCGTGAGCACCTGAACGAGATGTTCGGAAAGAAATATCCCAAGTATTTCAGGAAAGAGCATGTGAACTACTGTATGGATGAGGATCCGAACCAACTGGCACTGATCAACTATACCAGTGGTACCACAGGATTCTCCAAGGGAGTGATGATCCCCTACCGAGCCTTGTGGAGCAACTACGACTTTGCCGAGGATGTGTTGGGAAAGACGATCAAGAAAGGTGACAACACCATCAGTATCCTGCCCATGGCACACATGTACGGCATGGCCTTCGAATTTATCTTCGAGTTCCTCCATGGCTGTCATGTGTATTACCTCACCCGTGTCCCCTCCCCCGCCATTATCGCACAGGCCTTCGCCGACATCAAGCCCGCAATCATCATTGCCGTGCCGTTGATCATTGAGAAGATCATCAAGAAGAAGGTTCTCCCGAAGCTCCAGAACAATCGTATGCGACTGCTTCTGAACATGCCGGTGATTAACAAAAAGGTTCGCGAGAAGATCTGCGAACAGGTGGTGAAAGCCTTCGGTGGGAACTTCGAAGAGGTGATCATCGGCGGTGCCGCCTTCAACCAGGAGGTGGAGCAGTTCCTGCACCATATCGAGTTCCCTTATACGGTAGGATACGGTGCTACCGAATGTGCACCCATCATCTGCTATGAGGATTGGAAATATTTCGTGCCTGGTTCATGTGGCAAGGCTGCCCTCCACATGGAGGTGAAGATCAACAGCAGCGATCCCGAGAATGTTCCCGGCGAGATCCTTGCACGCGGTCTGAACGTGATGTTAGGCTACTACAAGAATGAGGAGGCTACGGCACAGACAATCGACAGTGAGGGATGGTATCATACAGGAGACCTCGGTACGATGGACAGCGAAGGTAATGTCTTCATCAAAGGACGTTCGAAGAATATGCTGCTCAGTGCCAACGGACAGAACATCTACCCCGAGGAGATCGAGGATAAGCTGAACTCCATGGCCATGGTGGTGGAGAGCATCGTGATCCAGAAGGAGGATAAACTGATCGGACTGGTGTTCCCCGACTTCGATGAAGCCAAGAACTTAGGACTGAGCAACGATGATATTGAGAAGATCATGGAGCAGAACCGACAGGAGATCAATGCCACCCTTCCTGCCTACTCCAAGATCTCTGTCATCCGCATCCATGAGGATGAGTTCGCCAAGACTCCGAAGAAGAGCATCAAGCGTTATCTCTATCAGGAGGCATAGGGAGGGATAATCCATCCATTTCGTTCCAACGGCAATTACAAATCGTTCCGCCGTCATCTATCACATGTTCCCAAGTCATTTAAAAAGATAAGATGACGGCGGAACGAGTTATAGATGACGGCGGAACGTATATTAGAACCTATCGGATTAACGCCACTTAATCCAGCAATACCGTACTCCTGACACGACTCAATGTCTCGGGAGTCATCTGCAGGTAACTGGCGATGAACAGCAACGGAGCACGAAGAGCCACCTGCGGAGAGAGCTTGCACATTCTGCGGTATCGGTTCTCGGCACTCTCGAAACGCACGAGGTCGGCATGCACCTGTGAGACAATGAGCGATTCCTCCAGGATCTTCCTGTAGAGGATCTGGATATTCACGTTGTGTAAGGCCACCTCTTCCAAACGTTTCTTGGGAAGCTCATAGACGATCGTTGGTTCGATCGCCTCGATCTGCTGGACGGAAGGCACCTCTTTGAACAAGCTCTCGATAGACATCATGATCGTCCCTTCCACAGCAAGGTATTCCGTTACCTCCTTGCCATTTTTCAGATAATACTGTCGGAGCAGTCCTTTGTCAATATAAAGGATGCTTTTACATATCTCCCCCTCCGAGAGTACCATCTCGCCCTTTGCATATTTCTTGGGTACAAGGACACTCTCAAGGATATCCAGTTCATCATGTGTCATTGTACTGTATCTACGTGCCAGTTCACGGGCGATATCCCGTGTGGTGTTTGTCAGTTCTTTCATTTTCTACCTCCTTTGGATTCTTAATTAGTTATAGTTATATTTTCCGGTGCAAGGAAATCAGTCGAGTTTGAGAACGGCGAGGAAAGCCTTCTGCGGTACTTCCACGTTTCCGATCTGTTTCATTCGTTTCTTTCCTTTCTTCTGTTTCTCCAGCAGTTTGCGCTTACGGCTCACGTCGCCGCCATAGCATTTAGCTGTCACATCCTTTCGCACCTGTTTCACCGTTTCACGTGCAATGATCTTCGCGCCGATAGCCGCCTGTATGGCAATATCGAACTGTTGTCTCGGTATCAGTTCCTTCAGTTTCTCGCACATCCTTCTGCCGAAGGCCACGGCATTGTCGGCATGCGTCAGCGTGGAGAGAGCATCCACCGGTTCCCCGTTCAGCAAGATATCCAGTTTGATGAGCCGTGACGGGCGGTAGCTGTCGATATGGTAGTCGAACGAGGCATATCCCTTCGAGATGCTTTTCAACTTATCGTAGAAGTCGATCACGATCTCACCTAATGGGAGCATGAAATGCAGTTCGATGCGGTTTCCGCTCACATATTCCTGGTTGATCAGCTCACCCCGTTTGTCAAGGCACAGCTTCATGATCGGTCCGATGAAGGTGCTGGCAGTGATGATGCTGGCTCGGATGTACGGTTCCTCGATGTGGTCGATCATCGTCTGGTCGGGCAGTCCTGACGGGTTATGTACTTCCTTGCTTCCCCCCTGTTTATCATATACCATATACGAAACGTTGGGCACGGTGGTGATCACATCCATATTGAACTCTCTGTCGAGCCGTTCCTGTACGATCTCCATGTGGAGCAAGCCTAAGAAGCCACAGCGGAATCCGAAGCCTAAGGCCACCGACGACTCCGGTGAGAATGTCAGCGAGGCATCATTCAGCTGAAGTTTCTCCAACGACGCACGCAGGTTCTCATAATCCGTGGGATCGATGGGATAGACACCCGCGAACACCATCGGTTTCACCTCTTGGAATCCCTCGATGGCTTTGTCACAAGGTCGGGCGATATGCGTGATGGTATCACCCACCTTCACCTCCTTCGAGTCTTTGATACCGCTGATGATATAGCCCACGTCGCCCGTGCCGAGTTCCTGTCGTGGAATCATGTCCATCTTCAGCACACCGATCTCATCGGCATCATATTCCATGCCAGTATTGAAGAACTTCACTTTGTCACCCTTGCGGATGCTGCCGTTCTCGATCTTGAAGTAAGCAATGATGCCGCGGAAGGAGTTAAAGACAGAGTCAAAGATCAATGCCTGCAAAGGAGCCTGCGGATCACCTTTCGGACAAGGGATGCGCTCCACGACGGCATTCAGGATCTCTTCCACCCCTTCGCCTGTCTTTCCACTGGCCCGGATAATATCTTTCCTGTCGCAGCCGATCAGTTCCACAATTTCATCCTCCACCTCGTCAGGCATGGCACTCGGCATATCGATCTTGTTAATCACCGGGATGATTTCCAGGTCGTGATCGATGGCCATATAAAGATTGGAGATGGTCTGGGCCTGTACACCCTGTGTGGCATCCACCACGAGCAAGGCTCCTTCGCAGGCAGCAATACTTCGTGACACCTCGTATGAGAAGTCAACATGTCCCGGAGTGTCGATCAGGTTCAGCGTATATTTCCCGCTTTTCACCTCCTGGTCAGGGGCGGCGGTATAGTCGTATTCCATCTGGATGGCATGACTTTTTATGGTGATGCCGCGTTCTTTCTCCAGGTCCATGTCATCAAGCATCTGTCCTTCCGTGATCTGGATGGTTTTGGTAAACTCCAGCAGTCGGTCGGCTAACGTTGACTTCCCATGGTCGATATGGGCGATGATACAGAAATTTCTGATATGTTGCATGTACGTGATTACTCTTTTGGGATGCAAAGATAGTGAAAAGACGGCAAAAAACAAAATTCATCCCTAAGTTTTGTATCATTTGTACTTTTTTTCATACAATTTGTTGTCAGTACGGATTATTCTTACTACTTTTGCATCCGAATTTTAACCGAGCAACATCCCTCATCCGTTAGAGGGCGCTCAAATGTATTTAAATCAGAAATGAAAGTTTTGAAATTTGGCGGAACGTCCGTAGGTTCCGTGAAAAGCATTTTAAGCTTAAAGAGAATTGCAGAGGCAGAGGCTCGGACGCAACCTGTCGTAGTAGTAGTAAGCGCTTTAGACGGCATCACCGATGAGCTGATAGCAACCTCGCAGATTGCCCTTCAAGGTGACGAACGGTGGAAAGATGAATACGACGCGATGGTCACACGCCATCATCAGATGATCGACACCATTATCACCGACAACAAGAAACGCGTAGATTTATTTAATAAGGTGGATGCCCTCTTCGAACAGTTGAGAAGCATCTACTACGGTGTGTTCCTGATTCACGACCTCAGTGGGAAGACGCTGGATGCCATCGTCTCGTATGGTGAGCGCCTCAGTTCGAACATCGTGGCCTCGCTTGTCAAGAATGGTGTGCGCATGAATGCCCGTGACTTTATCCGCACGGAGAAAAAGAACGGTAAGCACACACTGGATTCGGACTTGACCATCAGACTCGTGAAAGAAGCGTTCAGGAACGTCACAAACGGTACGGCCGTACCGCAGAAAGCGGTTTATGTGGTTCCCGGCTTCATTGCCAGGGACAGAGACACCCACGAGACCACCAATCTGGGACGTGGAGGCTCTGACTACACAGCTGCCATCATCGCAGCGGCCTTGGATGCAGAGATCCTGGAGATCTGGACGGATGTGGATGGTTTCATGACCGCCGACCCGAAGGTGATCAAATCGGCCTATACCATCAACGAGCTCTCGTATGTGGAGGCCATGGAGCTTTGTAACTTCGGTGCGAAGGTAATCTACCCACCGACCATCTATCCCGTGTGCGTCAAGAATATCCCGATCAAGGTGAAGAACACCTTCAACCCCGATCACCCGGGAACACTGATCAAAGAGAAGATCGACGACGACAATAAACCCATCAAGGGTATCTCAAGTATCAAAGGTACCACCTTGATTACAGTGACCGGTCTTTCAATGGTGGGAGTGATCGGTGTGAACCGCCGAATCTTCACTACCCTGGCCAACAAAGGCATTTCGGTGTTCATGGTATCTCAGGCATCCTCTGAGAACTCCACTTCTATCGGTGTGCGCGATGAAGATGCTGCCGCTGCCGTGGAGGTACTGAACCATGAGTTTGCCAAGGAGATCGAGACTGGTGCTATGTTCCCCATGCACGCAGAAAGCGGACTGGCTACTATCGCCATTGTGGGAGAGAACATGAAGCACACGCCGGGTATCGCCGGTAAGCTGTTCGGGACATTAGGACGAAGCGGTATCAGTGTGATCGCCTGTGCACAGGGTGCCTCCGAGACAAACATCTCGTTTGTCGTTGACGGACGGTTCCTGCGCAAATCGCTCAACGTACTGCACGACTCTTTCTTCCTCTCGGAATATAAGGTGCTTAACCTCTTCATCTGCGGTATCGGCACCGTGGGCGGTATGCTCCTTGAGCAGATACGCACCCAACAGCAGATCCTGATGCAGAATAAGCGTCTGAAACTGAACGTGGTGGGTATCTCCGACGTGAATAACTTCGTGTTGGACCGTGACGGCATCAACCTCGACAACTACGAGACGATCCTGCGTGCAGGATTTGAGGCCAACACGGAACACATGCGCGACGAGATCGTGAAGATGAATATCTTCAACTCCGTTTTTGTGGATTGTACCGCCAGCAAACAGATTGCAAGTCTGTACCAGACTTTCTTAGAGCATAATATTTCTGTGGTGGCTGCCAACAAGATTGCAGCCTCCAGCGACTATGACAGTTACGTCAAACTGAAGCAGACAGCCCGTGACCGTGGTGTGTGGTTCCGATATGAGACCAATGTGGGAGCCGGACTGCCGATTATCAATACGATCAACGACCTGTGTAACTCAGGTGACAAGATTCTGAAAATCGAGGCGATCCTCTCTGGTACCCTCAACTTCATCTTCAATGAAATCGCTGCCGATGTGCCATTCTCTGAGACAGTACGCCGTGCCAAGGAACAGCGCTACTCAGAGCCTGACCCACGTATCGACCTCAGTGGTACGGACGTGATCCGCAAGCTGGTGATCCTGACACGCGAAGCTGGATACAAGGTGGAACAGGAAGATGTGGAGAAACATCTCTTTGTACCCGACAGCTATTTCGAGGGTAGTCTGGACGACTTCTGGAAACGTCTTCCTGAACTGGATGCCGACTTCGAGGCCCGTCGCCAGGTACTGGAGCGTGAGGGTAAGCGCTGGCGCTTTGTGGCAACCATGGAGAACGGTAAGACGAACGTTGCCCTGAAGGAAGTGCCGTCGAGCCATCCGTTCTATCCCTTGGAGGGCTCAAACAATATCGTGCTGCTTACTACCGAACGCTATAAGGAGTATCCCATGCTGATTCAGGGCTACGGTGCCGGTGCGGCTGTGACCGCCGCCGGTGTGTTTGCCAACATCATGAGTATTGCGAATATTTAAATCCATCATTATGAAGCACATCATTATTCTTGGTGATGGAATGGCGGATCTTCCTGTCGAGCGTCTCGGCGGGAAGACCCTGTTGCAATATGCCCATATCCCCATGATGGATCTTTTGGCTCGTGATGGGCGTTGCGGAAGACTGATCACCGTTCCAGAGGGTTTTCCTCCCGGATCGGAGGTGGCCAACACCGCCATTCTCGGATATGACCTGAACAAAGTATATGAGGGTCGCGGTCCCTTGGAGGCTGCTTCCATCGGATACGAGATGGCCGATGACGACTTTGCCATCCGTTGTAATATCATCACGTTGGATAACGGTAAGATTATCACACATAATGGTGGTAACCTGGAAACACAGGATGCCGATGTACTGATCAGCTATCTGAACGACACACTGGCCAAGCCTATCAACGAGCGGGAGGGTGTTGAACGCGTGAAGTTCATCACCGGTATTCAATACCGTCATCTGTTAGTCATCAAAGGGGGAAACAAACACATCATCTGTGCCCCACCCCATGATCACCCGAATGAAGAATGGCGCCCGTTGCTGGTTCAACCAGAACAGAAAAGCGTGGATGATCCCAAGCGGCTGACACCTCAACAGACTGCTGATCTCATCAATGAGCTGATCCTGAAATCCCAGGAACTGCTGGCACAGCATCCTTTTAACATCGAAAGAGCTAAACGTGGGGAACGTCAGGCCAACAGTATCTGGCCGTGGAGCGGTGGCTATCGTCCGTCTATGCAGACACTGATGGAACAATATCCGCAGGTGAAATCAGGATCGGTGATCTCTGCAGTTGATCTGATACGGGGCATCGGCCACTATGCCGGATTGAAGATTGTAGAGGTGGAAGGAGCCACAGGACTGGCTGACACGAATTACGAGGGGAAGGCACAGGCTGCCATCGAAGCACTCCGCCATGACGATTTCGTGTTCGTCCACGTGGAAGCCAGTGATGAAGCAGGGCACGACGGTGACCTGGAGCTGAAGCTGAAAACCATCGAGTATCTCGACCAGCGTCTGATTGCACCGATCTATCATGAGGTGAGTCAATGGGAAGAGCCCGTGTGCATCGCTGTTCTCCCCGACCATCTCACTCCCGTAGAAATGCGCATCCATGTGGGACAGCCCGTACCTTTCCTTATCTGGCATCGCGGGATCCAGCCCGACGAAGTACAGCAGTATGATGAGGTGAGTTGTGTAAGTGGCTCCTATGGTCTTCTCAAGCTGCAAGAGTTTATGCAGACGCTCATGAGCGAGGGATAAGTCTAATTAAAAAAGAAAACAAAATGAAATATTATTCTACCAACGGGAAAGCCCCGATGGCCGACCTGCAGAAAGCGGTGGTGAAAGGACTGGCAGAAGACCGTGGTCTGTATATGCCAGAAAGAATCAACAAGATGCCAAAGGAATTTTTCGACCATATCCAGGAGATGTCGTTCCGCGACATTGCCTATAATGTGGCCAGTGCCTTCTTTGGCGAGGATGTTGACTTAGATGCCTTGAAAGAGCTGGTATTCGATACCCTGCCCTTTGAATGTCCGGTGGTGAAGATTAAGGAGAATATCTATACCTTGGAGCTGTTCCATGGACCCACCCTTGCCTTTAAGGATGTCGGAGCACGTTTCATGGCTCGCTTGCTGAGATATTTTACAAGTGGCACTGATACCAACAAAACCGGTAAAAGCAACATCAACGTGCTCGTGGCCACCTCCGGTGATACAGGTAGTGCCGTGGCCAACGGATTCCTTGGCGTGGAAGGCATCCATGTGTATGTGCTCTATCCCAAAGGGAAGGTGAGTCCGATTCAGGAGTGTCAGTTTACCACTTTAGGGAAGAACATCACGGCCATCGAGGTGGATGGTGTGTTCGATGACTGTCAGGCACTGGTGAAGAATGCTTTCATGGATGCAGAACTGAATGCCCATATGAAACTCACCTCCGCCAACAGTATCAACGTGGCACGCTTCCTGCCCCAGGCTTTCTACTATTTCAATGCCTACGCACAGATGAAGAAACTCGGTCTGGCCGACAACCTGGTGATGTGCGTGCCCAGCGGTAACTTCGGTAATATCTGCGCCGCCCTCTTCGGACATGAGATGGGACTGCCCATCAAACGTTTCATCGCGGCCAACAATGCCAATGACATCTTCTACCAATATCTGCAGACTGGAAAGTACGAGCCGAAGCCATCGAAGCAGACACTGGCTAACGCCATGGACGTGGGTGATCCGAGTAACTTCGCCCGTATATATGACCTCTACGGAAAGAGTCATGAGCGCATCACATCCGTGATCAGCGGGGCCACCTATAGCGACGACCAGATCCGTGAGACACTGAAACAGTGCTACGACGAGACGGGCTATATCCTCGACCCCCATGGCACCTGTGGCTACCGTGCTCTGCAGGAAGGGTTGAAAGCAGGCGAGATCGGTGTGTTCTGCGAGACAGCCCATCCTGCGAAATTCAAGGATACCGTGGAAGCCATCATCCAGACCGAGGTTCCTATCCCCGACCGTCTGGCAGCCTTTATGAAAGGTGAGAAAAAGAGTGTTCCGATGACAAAGGACTTTGCCGACTTCAAGACATATCTGCTTCAGCAGTAGTCGCAGGCAACTCTATATCCTTAAAGAGAATATCACGCTGCAAACGCAGATAATCCTTTCGATGCCTCACAGCCTCCATCAGCTGTGGGGCATTGATGTGTTTAAGGACAGGTAACAGTTTCCAGTTCCCTTCCGCCTCCAAACGGTCGATCATCATCCCGATACTCAGGTTGGCAGTTGACACAGCCGGCTGGTACATCGACTCGGCACCCTTCTCGTCTTTCGTCACTTCTGTCAGCAGGTTGATGCGTGTCAGTCCTTCCAACAAGTCGTGGGTGATACGGATGGGAATATGGGTAAGGAGTTTCAGTTCCAGTGCCGTGTAAGGCTTCTTCCCCTCCTCAAAACGATGACAGATCAATGTCATGAGATAACCGCTGAGCAACAGACGGTAGCGATGACTGAGATCCTCGGTCTTGGCACGGAAGGCAAACTCCTCTAAGTTCTGATTCGTGTAAGAAAGTTCGGCGCCGAACAGGCAGATGGTCCAGGAGATCTGCACCCACAGCATAAACAAAGGTAAGGCGGCGAAAGAACCATAGATGGCATTGTATCCTGTCACCCAGATCTGTGAATGGATATACACTAACTGCAAGCCCTGCATGGCCACACCCGCTAAGATTCCCGGGATGATAGCACTCTTTACCCGTACCTTCGTGTTCGGCATGAAGACATACAGGGCGATGAACACCGCCGACATGATGATATAGGGTAGCAGTCGTAGGACGAAGCGTAAGGTGGGACCGATTATCATATACTCCCCTATCCCATTGGCGAAGGTCGCCATCATGATCGAGATACCCGAGGTGACCACAATGATGATCGGTGCCAAGAGGAACATCGCCATGTAATCCGTGATGGTACGGAAAATACTCCTTGGCGTACTCACCTGCCAGATATCGTTGAATGCCTTCTCGATGTTACTGATCAGCATGATGACCGTCCAGAGCATGAAGAGCAGACCGATTCCCAAGAAGATGCCACTCTTGGTGTGCACAAGGTAGGAGTTCACAAAGCCGATAATCACCTCTGCCGCCTGTGGCTGTGATGACAATGTCTCGCGGAACCATGACTCGATATACTTGTTGTATCCGAAACCTCGGGCGATGGCAAAGACCACCGCCATGATCGGCACGATGGCCAACAAGGTGGAATAGGTCAGCGCAGCGGCAGAATCCATCATCCGCTTGGTGGTGAAATACTCCACCGCGAGCATCACTTTCTTGATGATCTCATACAACAGGTAACGTAGCGGAGAGATATCCTCACGCTGTACCTGCCAGATTCCCACTTTCAGGAACTGATACAGCCTTTGAAACACAATGAACTTTGTACTAAGAATGAAGACTTGTCAATTATGAACTATGAACTATGAATTTTGAACTATGAACTATGAACTATGAACTATGAATTTTGAACTATGAACTATGAACTATGAACTAAAAATCCAGTGCCCCTATAAGCCGGGTTCTGTCCAGACCGAAATCTGTGTCTGTCATTTATCTACGACGCATGTCACCATACGCCTCCAGCATTCTACCCTCCGTCGCATCAGTCACCGTAGCGCTGAACTCGGGCGGGCAACCCTCCGTCAACGGTTTACGCGAACTTGCAGCCCCCAGCTGGCACAGCCCGTTGATCACCCAACGACTGGTGGTCTCTTACACCACCTTCTCACCCTTACCCCTGATGGAATCAGTGCTCTGACCGGAGTCAGAACATGGGCGGTTATTTTCTTCTGCCTACACCTACTGTCACCAATAGCTTCTATTTTCGGAAGTGGGGCGCCCTGTGCTGCCCGGACTTTCCTCTCGTGCCATGAAGGCACCAGCGACAGACCGGGGCACTGGATATCTATTATGTTTTATAATCCTGCTTCCAATAACTGGTTGCAGATACTCTTCATACCACTGATTGACGGATGACCGTTCTGTTTCTCAATATCACGGAGCTCGACGAGCTGTACATGATAATGCTTGCATACCTCACGCATCGACTCATTGATAGGCTCTCTCAACTCCGAGTTCAGGATGAAGACGATCTTTGCCTTGGCATAACGCTTCTGTAGCTTATCTATCAGACAGGCAAGAGCAGGACGGAAATTCTTGCAGTCTTCGTTCGTCCAATCCGAATACTGATACTCACCGATGGGGGAGTTAGCCCACGCATCATTGGTTCCGCCGAAGACAAAGATGATGTCAGGACTGCCCAGACTATCCACACGTGCAATGAAGTTGGTGCGCGATGTATCCATTCTGCCATATCCCGTACCGCAGATGGTTGTACCACCCCATGAATCGTTCTTCTCCAACGTGTAGCCCTTTGCCTTGATGTACAGATCCCACCATGTCTGACTCACCTCCGTCACGTCATTGCGATCGTTAGGATAGAATGTTGCATAATTGGCGGGTATGACTCCAATGAAAGTTGAGTAAGAGTCACCAAGAACCGATACTTTCTTTGTCTGTGCCGACACACTGACCGTCATGGTCACCATCAGCATAAGGAAAAATAGTTTCTTCATCTTATGATTGTCAATAATAGTTATTCGAAAGGAAATGCAAATTAACACAAAATCCCTGAAACGACCAAATAAACACCTTATTTTTCCATCCGTGTTTCTTAAATTTCTTTAATTCATGCATCTCATCCCCTATTCATTTCTGTTTTTTATGTACATTTGGTTGTGATGTTCTTGTACATTTGTTTCCATGAGCGTGAAGCTTTTACAATAAGCGAGAACAAAACTATCAATTATAACTGAACAAGAGAGCTGGCAATCGTTGCATAGCCAGCTCTCCATTTTAGACTATTCTATGGTAATCCACACCCCTTCGCCCTTTTCTTTGGCTTCCACGATTTTATCTTTCAACCGTTTCAGCCAGGTGTTGGAGTTCAACACCATGCCCTCCTTCAGGTTTTGTCCCACAAGGATGCAGCCCAAGGTATCTTTGGCCGTATTACCAGCATGAATGCGTATTCCCTCAAACATCGGCACACCCAACAAAAGCGGCAACCATTTCTGCTTTTTAGGCGAGAAAGTAATCACTACAGCATAGCGCCCTTCGGGTATGGCAAAAGGCTTTAGCCCCTGCGACTTCTTTTTAGAGCGGAGTACGATTTCCTTCGCTAAAGATGTCTTTCTTTCCAATGCAGGCGGTTCCAGCGTATCGCAGAAATACGCCATACTCTCACCCGCCAAATACTCGTCATCTACTTTCTCCTTGATGGAGAGTTTGCCAATGGTATAACCAGGCTTCTTTGCTATTCTTGTCAATATCAGTTCCATATATTATACACCTTAATGTCACAAAGTCAAATGTCACAAAGTCAATTCCACTTATTTACTTCTCATCACTCGCTATTTTATTCCAATGCGCCTTGTCGGTCTTCTCAATCCATTTGTCGCGATACCAGCGTGAGATGATTTTCCTGAGAGCTGCCTCACTGCAGAAGCCACGCTTCAATGCCCGAAGGTCGCCCATGCTGAAGGTGGGAGGCAATTGGTCATAGACAGAGTGGTTCGACCCATACCTCTGACACTCGCTGCGTGCATCGGTAAACTGACCTTCCAGTGTCTCACCAAAGGCGGCTATCTGTTGCTGGAGCGTATAGTCGGCCATCATCAGGGCAAAGTCCTGACACGCCTTCGACTCGCGGGTGCAACCACTAAGCAGATGGAACACCACCCCACAACGGAATCCGATGACCGCCGCACGCTTGCGGTAGGTGTCCTTCACGCGGTCGATGTCCTTGGCCGCCTCTACGCGCTTCTCTTCCACCCACGTCTCTATGACCTTACGGAGGCGGGGCGTATCCACAAAGCCGCTATACGAGCGGAGACGTGTCACGGCCTCCTGAATCCTCGCCTCGTCCTCTGCCGAGCGACGTGCGAACTTGGGCATCTTGGCGAACGAAGAGTCAGGCATTTCGGCCACAAGGATTCGCGAGGAAAGACCATTCTCGATATTGTCAGCCTTGAAGCACTTGCGCATGGCTCCGTTGGTGCCCAGCATTGTCCAGTTGTATGCCACCTTCACCACACCCGACTCCGCTTGGTCGGAGTTGTAGTCCTGTCCCCATTCACCACGGTCGAACGAGAGGCGATAGATGTCATACTTCGACGACCACGAGCCGGCTCCGTTGGTCTTGCGAAGCGTGTCAAGCTCCTCGCCAAATGAATAGAGCGTATGCCCATTGGAATTCTTGAAACGCTTCAGGAGCGTGGAGCACGACACCGTGACGGGCACCATACGAATCAGCACTTTCGGGTCGTCGGGAGCCTTCTCGTTGGCCTTGCGACTTTTCTTCCGCTCCTTCCATTCCTCCTCACGCTTGCGAGCCAGTGCGTCTTCTTCATCGAACTGACGCTTCCACACAGCCACCGCATTCTTGCACACGCTCTTACCAGAAGCTTGCTCGCCACGGATAATCGACATCAGCCCAAGCCGTTGGCGCATCCCGTCACAATACTCCACCTCCACCTGGTCGGCGTAAGCCGCCGCAATGGGCAACACAGAGCAGAGCACGGGCATGTGCATCGATACGGGCACACCTGTCAACGACTCTTTCAAACCCATGGGAAGAAGCCTCCCCAAGCCTCTCCGAAGGAGGGGATGTTCAAATGCAGAACAGTTTTTGGGGCCCTCGGCTTCGCCTGCCTCGTCAAGGCAATCACATTCAGATGCCGACTCTAAACTCTCAATGATTGAAGCCAACATCTTCGACACGCCCTTCGGCTCCTCCTTACAAGCCGAGTCCACGATGCTCTTCAGTTCCCCTTCCGAGAGTCCGAAGCGAGGCATCACCGCCAGCAGCACCTCACGCTTGTTGTCGCAGATGGCACGAAGGTTCACCGCCAATTTATGCAATTTCACGTTGCGCTCACCCTCCTGAGGTTCGCCACCTGTGCGAAGCCACCATTCGCGGATGATGTCCTCATAGGGGATGCCCTTGAAACATTGGCTATTGAACATTGATGATTGAACACTGACTGGCATACTTTGTTCATCGAGATCCGTATTCTTTTGTTCATCATTATTTGAAACTGTCTTTCCTTGTTCATCGGGATTGGCAATCTCTATCAGTTGAGTCGGGGATTTCAAATCCCCTCCATCAGAAGACATTCTTTCCTTGAACAATTCTTCTTCATCCAAATAGAGAATATAGTCCCTTGGCACCACAAACGAGCAACGCGCCAAGTCCTTCACGCAACCGTCATAGTCGGCATCGCCCAACTGACGTGACATCCACCGCTGAGCTTCCTCCAAGTTCATGCCATCGGGCATTACAAAGAACAACCTGAGACCTTCTGTAGAGGGAGTGACATGTGCCAGCACAATGCCCAGTTCGCCTGCCCTATCGCCTATCATTGACTTGAAATATCCGCGTGGGGCGGGAATATGGTCCACGTCATACATCGACAATCCGCTCGGCACGGCATCCTCGTTCACCCTGCGCCCCTTGGGGAACATCGCATGGGGCGTGAAAATCGCCAACCGCTTCTTCTGCTCCGCCTTGTACGTCTCAAAGTCCTCGCGGCTCATCTCGCCACGCCTCACCTTCTCCAGCGCGTCCTCAATCTCGGCACACACGCGCGCCGTCTGCTCACTATCAACCACCTGGTTGAAGAGAGCGGGTGTGCACTCGCGCACCCTGCTCCTTACTGATAAAGCTATTCCGAAACTCATAGTACCTGCTTGTTTAAGAGTTAGCATACACGAAATCGCTTGCCTCCTGCGACTCCAAGTCAATCACCTCATACGGCACCACGTGAGTCTCCCTTCGGTCGATCCTCAACGTCAGCGACACTCGGTTCTCCGTCACGCTCGCCCGTCCATGCGCCAGCTTGATATACCTCGTGTCGGGATGTTCACCCAATAAGCGACGATGGGCATTGAAGTTGCCCTCTGTGGGGCTCACCAGTCCTATACTCCCCTGAATGCGGTTGCCACCTGCCAACAGGGCTTTGTAAACACTATCCGAAACCTGTAATTTGATGTTCATAATCTTAAGTTGTTTGCGAGAGAAGTTTCAGAAATCCGATGGCCATCTTCACGTGAAGACTTCATCCGCTTCAACTCAGATTAAAAGAATTATTTGTTACATTGTCAACGCCGTTAGTGGTCTGTTGACAATGCAAAGGTAATAAGTGTTCTTCGTGACCGGATGGCTTTTCAAGTGGCCTGTTCTAACATAATCCGAATTGTTCCGCTTTGTTCTGTTCCGCTCACCGCAAGGCATAAAAAAAGCACCAGAACCATACCGTTCTGATGCTTGCCGTCATCAAGCGTATCGCGCTTTCATTTCTTGTTATAGTACTTTCTGAAAGTGATTTCGTTGAAACCCTCGCCATTGGGCATTCCCATCCTGACGAGTTCATTGTAGGCTGCCGATGGGTTGGGGGGCAGCAGCACCTTATTCTCCTGCCTCAGCTGCGAGAGGTACTGGCAAATCATCTGTATCCCCTGAAGCTTCACCACGCGCTTCACGGCATCGTGAATACGCCATGCCTCTTCATCGCCAAGCTCAGGGTGGACGAAATGGAACAGTTCCTCGTCCCGTTCGCCCTCGCCCTTCGTCTCTGCCATTGCATTGGCCTCCTCTACCACGTCAGCCTCCTCGGCATCATCCTTCCAGAAGTCGCTCAGCAGCTTCCCCAGATTGTCGCCTCCGATGTGGTCTATATTGATCACCCGCTTATGGTCGTGGTGAACGGCTCCGTCTTCATAATGGTATGTGTCACTCATTGCTTAGTCGTTTTAATTGTGGATATTTCTTTTCTATTTCTCCCACCGTCATTTGCTTGCGCTTGTCATCATGTACAGAACCGTTCGCGTAATACGCTCCGATAGTAGGACGCTCGGCCACTTTCATCATAGCATCCGTCAAGTCCTTCTGCTGATAAATGGGCTGCATCAGCTGCTCACGGTACTTCTTCAGTAGCACCGGATAATGCTCTCGCCACGCTTCTTGTACACAGATAATGGGATTGGCATTGAGGTCTTTCAGCATATCCCATGCCATACCTGGAGGGTATTTCTCCAACTCTGCATCCACATCCTCGATGGGAATGGCAGATAATATCATCTGCTGCAACACATCCTTAGTCCTTTCAAGTTCGGTATGCAAATGCTTTTCATGCTCTTTCAACTGCCTGATAAGCTCATCTTTCTTCATACTCTCATCTTCCACCTCCCTATAACTTTTGGGGCGATGCTCACGAAGCATGCGCTGGAAACTTTCAGGGAACAGCGTGTCGCACAGTTCATAAAGCAATTCGGACTGTTCGGCCCTGTTCATTTCCTCCTGCATCAGAGAAATGATTCTGTCCATCTCACGTTGATGTTTCCGGTCAAGGTGCAGTTCGTCCACACAGTCTATGAGCCCGCAATAGAAGATGTGCATGTGGGGCTTGAACGACTGACTTGCTGTCAGTACCGTCTCGGCAACCTTGGAGAATCTTGTCCACTTCACGCCGATAATGTGCCTCGTCATGACCGAATAGTAGTGTTTCAGGAACAGCCAGTGCTGACGTAGCAAATCAAACGACGTGCGCTTCTTCTCCTTCGGCCACTCCTGCTGCATGATCATCGTAAAGCCATGCAGCACACACAGCACCTCATCGGTCTTGTAGTCGTAGCACACCTCCGATTTGAAGAGCATTACCTTGAGCTGTTCAGACAAGCTTTCCCAGTCTTGCTGGCAATCGGACTCCAACAGCACCTCCAGCACATGAAAGAAGCGGTAGATACGCCTTGACTCCTTCTCAAAGCTCTTCAAGTTGTCACCCCAGTTTTCAGCCGCATTTATCAGGTCTTGTTCTGATGCCCAGCTACCAAACTGATCGTCATCTTCTATCACGCGCTGCATCTCACGTCCTATGAATTCGAATTGATTACCTGCGCAGCACAACCTGATGTCGCCGTACAGATACCAGTTGTAATAGGGCAGCATCATGGTGTGTAGCGTACTACGATAAATGGAGTCTTTTGGCGGATATCCACCGTTAAGAAAGTACTTTTCATAGATTCGTACTTCCTTAACATCATTTCCCATTAAATGTTCCAGGCGGTTCACGACACTATCCTGGATAAATTCTTTGTAATTTGTAATGATCATTTGTTAGTTAGATATATCGACTGCAAAATTACAAAAAATCCCGCTCATTTCAACGACGAACGGAAAAAAAGTTTCTATAAATGATTCAAAATTCTGCTAACGAAAGAACGACAAAAGGATGTTATCAGACTGGAACGAGACTTCGGAGTAAGCATCCGACAGATCGAAATGCTGACAGGAATCAGTATTTCTGTCATCTACAGGAACTAGGACGTAACAAAAGAACCGTCCCTCTGTTTACAGATCGAGAGGTTGACAGGAATCAGTTTTTCTGTCATCTACAGGAACTAGGACGTAACAAAAGAACCGTCCCTCTGTTACCTCCTCTGTTACCTAGAGGTTGACAGGAATCAGTTTTTCTGTCATCTACAGGAACTAGGACGTAACAAAAGAACCGTCCCTCTGTTACCTCCCTCTGTTACTCTTATTTGCTTTCTATATTTAACACACCCTCCAAGCTACTAATAAATTCATTTTCATTAGATAGATTATAGAAGGGTACACCCGTAATAAGATACTTGTCTGTATCTATTGACATGGTACGTCTTTCTTTTCTCATCTTTTCCAGATATTCTTCCTTCCACTTATCCTTTCCCTTCAGGTGATTGCCCTTGGGCTCAATAAAGATTTGGAACATCAAATGTTCCTCTTTCCTTTGTCTGGCAAATAGCAGGAAATCTGGTTCAAAAACACGTCCCTTCGCATCTACTATTTTAACCACTTTCTCATTCCTGATGACGTAGATATCGTCATATTTTTTCTGAAAACTACTGTACCTACGAGCGAACATCTCAATAAACGCCCGCTCCTCACTCGTACCGTAATTGGCATTATAGGCATACCAATGTTCTTCACGAAGCATGTCAATTTGGCCTTCCTCACGAGCTTCATCTTTGGGGAATGTGACAGGTTTAGTTTTGAATACGTCACGAATGGGTTTGCAGAAGAAATCAGAGCCTTCGTATTCAACATTATTCGCCTTGATTTCCTTTTCAATCTGAGAAAGCAGCCCTTGAACACCCAGCAAGTAGTCATAATGGTTCATTGCCTCAAGACGTTCTCGTGTTCCTTTGAATGTAATCTCTAAACCTCCCAAATAGGCATTATCTTCTACAAACTCTTTTGAAGATTTCAGATTGGGACAATAGCGACGGATATTATTAAATCGATAGAACGGATTCGTGGTAAGCGCATAACGGATTATATGATACGGAATAACACTTAGAGGAACGTCCTTTTCAACTATTTTCAATTCCTTTCCATTTTCCTGTTCTCCAAAAACACCAACCACAGAACTTGCCATCGTAGTCAACAGATGCCTATAATTAGTTTTCCTTACTGACAAATCAGCCAAAGACTTTACACTTTGGTAATCCTTAGGCTTCTTTGTGTTAAAGACGACTTTCGCATTTTTATAGAAATCTGTTTCCTTAAACTCCAATTTCAGTTCGAGCGTCTTGGTAACTGACGTTGGGTCAATGGAACCTTGTTCTGCCAATGCTTTCTTGATTTCCGCAATATATCTGCTTTCATCGATAGTATGGTAATAGAGGGTTTCCAAAATGCGCAAATTATTACTTCGGTCATTATCATACTTGCGCGTAAACAAATCCTGCCCATCCTCTATTCGGAATGGGAAGTATCGGGCACCACGACCTATCAACTGAGCTTCGGCTCTCGTCGTATTACCAATACGCCCTCCTCGTTCCTCGTTACGTTCGTCATACATTCGCACAATATCGAACAAGTTCAGCACGTCCCACCCTCTGTCAAGTTTATTCACGGCGAAAACCGCACGAATGGGGTTGTTCTCATCTTCCAGGGAATTGAGCAACATTTGGTTTCTCTCTTTTTCAGCATCATTGTTTGCACTAATACAATTCTCCTGCCTGAAGTTTGATTTCGTGCGCAAAACTATCTCCGGAGAATGTATTTGTTTCTTATCAAAATAGGCAAAGGCACGCTTCACAACCTCATCTATCTCCGTAGCATCACGAAGCAGGTCAATATCTTCAGCCGATAATTCTTCAATCCATTTGTGGAACGATGCCATGTTGCGTTCGCTCTCTGCGATAGTCCTCTTTGCCTTAAAGAGAATGACCGGCTTTAGATTGATACCATATTCCGCTGCCAGCACTTGCCGATAAAGATTCAAAATCAAAGCCTGATAAACACGAAAACGTTGTTCAGAACGGGACTTCATGATTTCTATCTCCTTTGAATATCCGTCAACACGAAACTCCTTCAAATCGTACTTGAAGATGGTCTTGTTTTCATATTTTTGGCGAATCTCCGGTGTGTCCAAATCCATCGTGGCAGTAAATTCGAGCAACACGTTGCCACAATTCATTTCATGAATACGTCGGATGGTGTTCTCCCAGTTACCGTCAAGTGTGTTCTGGTTTCTGGTTGCCACGTTAAAGTTGTCCGCTTCATCAGCCAGCATAACGATTTTCCTATCTGTGAAGTCATCATAGCAGAGTGAATTTTCTTTTGGATTCTCCAAGTCAATATGCAACTGCTGAATGGTCGTGAACTTGATATTGATGTTATCAGGATCACTCTCATCGAACGTCTCCACCTCCTTCACCTTCACTTCACGGGAATCAAACGTAATCCTTTCGTTAAAGACATATTTCGCTGAACGCTCATTCAGGAAATTGTCTCTTGTCTTTTCAATAACCGCATTGCTGTTCACAAAGAAAAGGAAATCGCGATAACCCTGCTGATACATATATAGCACCAGGCCAGCCATGATGTTCGTCTTGCCGCTACCCGTTGCCATGTTGTAAAGCAAATGGTAGGGACGAGACTGTTTCTCGCTTGTTTCATCGCGCTCCCAGAAATAGATAAAGCGCGAAAATGCCTCTATCTGATAAGGCCGCAAGGCGAAACGTGGACGGAGATTGTCAATCAGATAGCGGGGCAGGTTCTTGTCGATTGCCCCAAATTCTGACAGAGTGTTGTATTTCTCGTATAGAAAAGCCATCGTTTAAGCCTCCTGATAAAAATTCTTGGTTATTCTCTTTTCCTCTTCGGTCACTTTCGCCGTCTCGTCTTCCATATCCGAACGGTTCACATAGAGTTGGTTAAGGTCAAGCATTTTGCAGAGGCATTCTTTTTGTTGCTCTAATGCCAGGGCTTTAAACTCCTCAATCCCTTCATCAAACTTCTGCATATCAACATTAAAGCGGAAGAAAGCCTTTTGCTTCATCTTTTCCCAAATCGTCAATAGTTCCTCTGTTTTTGTTGCAGATTCTATTTCTTCGATAAACTCCTGATTGTATTTCTTCAACTCCAGATATACGAAGCTACCGCCACCATGCCAATTAACAGCATTTGAAACACCAGTATTATCTCCATTGATAACGTTTGATAACCTTGAATTAGCCAATACAATTTGAGAGTTAATTTGCTCACAACCTAAATATTGACGGCTCATCTTATGAGCAACTGCCGCAGTAGTTCCACTTCCTAAGAAGAAATCAAGAACGATGTCCCCTTCTTTAGTTATCATTTTTATGAGTCTATACAAAATCTTTTCTGGCTTTTTTCCATTGGGCATTTGCACACCCCCTTCGTTAGCTATAGCGCCTGTTGTTTTTATATCTTGCCAAAAGTCACATGGATTTTTAAATAAATTCTCATCTGAGAAAATAACCTGAAGTCTTGGCTGGCGAGTATTGCGATTGAAATCGCAAATATAATAAAAAAGATTATTACTCCTATTTAAAAAAGTTGCTACTTCCTGATTGGGTACTTTATCTTCATTAGCTCTAATTAGGTTGGCCAAACTAGTTGAGCCTGCTGTTTTTATTATTCTATATGAGTTTTCAAACAACCATTCTTCTTTTTCCTCATTAGAATTGAATGACAGAGTATTCACAACCTCTGATAGTGGTGTTTTGCGAACTTTATGTAATATTTTATTTGCACAATTTACATCATCGATGTTTTGAGTTTCTTTATTCTCAATTTCAATCAATTTCTCTCTGTCTTCTCTTGTTAGTCCTTCTAATAGAATATTATTTTCATTATCCCATTGTCCTTGTCTATATTTGTCAATAGTGATAAAACCATTAAAATCGGGTTTCGTATAAATTAATATGTATTCTTTTAACTTAGGAAACCTCCCTCTAGCATGATTCATCTTAACACCACTTGCTTCACTCATTTTTACGGCAATATTATTTAAGAACGAGAATCCTTTGATTCCATCTAATAACACCTTTAAATACGCTTGTTCGTTATCGTCGCATTGTATACAAAGGACTCCATTTTGACTTAATAAATCTTTAGCTATCTCAAGTCGATTTTTCATAAAAACCAGCCAAGTAGAATGATTAAAACTATCATTATAACCAAAACTGTCATTGCCAGTATTATATGGAGGGTCGATGTAAATCAATTTCACCTTCCCGGCAAACTCTCGTTTCAAAGTATGCAGAGCCAAGAGATTGTTACCTTTAACGATGAGATTATCTGTTATTGTGTCTTTAGGCAACCCACGTTTCTCATTGATTTCAGCATCACGAACAAAACCATCCAATGGGTGTTCACCCTCCGAATCATATCGTTTTCCACCTGTCAATACCTTAGGCTCTAAAAGCTGGGTAATCTCATCTTGCGCTAACACCTCATTGAAGAAAATCTCCTGACGCTTCTGGTCTTCCTTTGTCTGCCCTCCTTCAAGCACACAATCTTTATGAGGGAAAACAAGTTCCACTTCACTTCGCTGGTTAAGAAACTTCCCGCCAATTTTCAAGCCAACTTTTTGAGAGAATTGTGTATAGCCGTCGTTCAGATAATTCTTTTGCTCTACGAACAACAAGAATCTGTCAAGTTTGAAAACTTCCGTTCCATTTACATTCACGAAGAATGCATTTCTAAGTAATTCATCTTTAAGCAATAAAGAAATGACATCAGCGGAATAGGCCCTGGCGGCTTCCGCCACAACCCATTTTTTCAACTCGCCATCATCCGAAACAAAATTTGGCTCACACTTCAGCTGTTCTATCAGACGCAGATACAGTTCACCTGCGCCTTGTTCTTCTTTGTTCATAGATTGTTATGTTTTTAGAGCATCGCCACTACCTAAAAACATGTAGGTTTATCGACAAGTACCTAATATAAAGACGCAGAAGCGCAGACATTCTTTGTCGCTCATCTACGTCCTTAGGTACTTGGCGGAAACCTGATATATGAAGACAAGCAGAACGTCCACGCTATCGCGAACATTCGCTTATTTATTCCTCATATATCGTCACCTTCCACCGCCAAGTTTCAAGGACGTTTTTAGAATAAATAGCAAACGCTATGTTTAACCCACAAAAATCAGGCACTCGCACACCTGCCGCCCCTACAACGCAAAGTCTATTGCTCCACGATGCATTTGCAAAATTACAAAGAAAATCCGAGACTGCTGCAAGTGCATATATGATTTTACACATTATTAATAGAATACACCATAATTGTACTTTGTGACATTAAGGAGGTTCAATAGGTACGGAAATAGTAAGAATAGAATTTTATTATTATAATTATAATAATAACTTAAAATAATAGCCTTTGCACTTTCGCAAGGTGCTTATGTCACAAAATCACAAGTCACAAAGGCAAATGTTCACTGAAAAAACATGGGGACGGTTCTTCTGATACAGAAAAGAGCGTGTAACAAAAGAACCGTCCCTCTGTATGTGCAAAGGGATGTTATCAGACAAGCACGAGACTTCGGAGCAAGCATCCGACAGATCGAGAGGTTGACAGGAATCAGTTTTTCTGTCATCTACAGGAACTAGGACGTAACAAAAGAACCGTCCCTCTGTATGTGCCAGATCAAATGGCACAATCTATTCCTTTCCGTTTTCTTCTTCCTTTATTATATCCACAGCTTTCAGTTTCCCTTCACTTTGCAGTTCCTGACAGTCAAGGCCCATATCTTTAATAATCTGCCGAACCACATTCATCTTGATGTTGCTGGCATCGGATTTGTCGTAAAGCAGCAAGAGTATGACTACACCATTCTCCTCGTCAACCCAATAGGTAAACGTGATAACACGAGCACCGCCCGACTTGCCACGACCTTTCGACTCGATGGTAAGACGGACTTTGCGTATACCGGGTGAAAGTTCCGTGCCCTGAAAGGGGTTCTTCAGAAGGCTATCTCGGAAGTCTTGCAAATCATCAATGAAGCTACGGTGACGCTTAGCCAGTCGCTTGGCTTCAGTATCAAAATAACTAGAGGTTTGAATCTCGAAGTTCATTGATCAGATTGTCGAGTGTGTTCAACTTCCGTTTGCCTTCAATTGACTCTTTCGCCTCCAAAAGTGCCCCACGAAGTTCGGCACTGAGGTCGCGCTTGTTGACGATGATGTCATCCTCGCTGATGGGAACGACACGGAAGCTGCCTGCACGTGATTTCACCACCACGTCCTCACCACGAAGGGCTACACCCACGTACTTAGCCGTGTTTGCCCTGAAATCTCTGCCTGTTACTACTAACATAATCTTTCTTTTATATGTATGTTCGGTTGCAAAGATACAATAAATATGTGAATTGTGTACCATTTTGGCTAACTTTTTTTAACTGACATCTTCTGGAAAACATGGGGACGGTTCTTTTGTTACAGAAATTAGCATGTAACAAAAGAACAGTCCCTCTGTTACAACAGGGTGGTTGCAAAATGCAACCACCTCGCTAGGGTGGTCACATTTCGCGACCACCTTTTTCGGTTCGTGCTCTTTATTGTTGATTTTCTTTGCCATATTCTTAGACTAAACAGTTAACTGCCTGCAAAGATAAGCAATTCTCATGATACCACCAAACAATACAGAAAAAATGGATCAGTTACAGAGAAAAGTACATCGATAATTTGGAAATTCAAGAAGGAGCATGTACCTTTGCACCGCAAACCCTGAATATGATTGAACGGCTTTCCGCGGAGCCTATTCAACAAAAACAAGGGTTAAGAGAAAATCATTCAACTTCTGCCAGGGATAAGGATTAAGGTACCCAACAGGCATTCAACCTATGGCAGGGGTAAGGTAAAAATCATTCAACTTTTTTTAGGGAAGTACACCATTTTTGTACTTTGTGACTTTTGACTTTGTGACATTAAGGAGGTTCTTTAGGTGCGGAAATAGTCGGAGTAGAATTTTTATTATATATAAATATAATAATAACTCCTAATAATAGCTTTCTGCACTTTCGCAAGGTGCTTATTGTCACAAATTCACAAGTCACAAAGGCACATCTCATACTGAAAAGGTTGACTCGAACAACGGGAATGGTTGGCTCTTTTCCTAAGAATTCTTGTGGAGTGAGTGACGTGCTCTCTAAGAGCGTTTGCCTTGATCACTCATAGTGTTTACGGCGTTCAATATTTTTTAACAGTAATATCCTTCTTCTTTAACAGAAATTTGCAAGCTACGGGGGTCGAAATTTGGAAAGTGGTGACTTTTGTTGTAATTTTGCAGTGCATTAAGGAAATGCAGTGCGAGTGAAGTTGAAGAGACGACAGGTAGTGCGCAGACTTGGAGAATCGGAGACCATTACACAAATCGTTAACCCTATTTATTAACTTTAAATCTAATTACTATGGCAAGACTGACAATTAAGAAGTACAAGAACAACAACAGTAAGAACAACGGCTACGGTAAGACCTACGGACGCCTGGTGTATCAGGACACGATGAACACCAGCGACCTCTGCCGCCACATGATGAAGCACGGCACGATCTTTACTTCGGATGTGGTGAAGGGAGTGGTGGAACGATTCATCATGTGTTTCGAGGAACTGCTCCTGGAGGGCAACAAGATCAAGCTCGACGGACTGGGCACCTTCTACCTGACAGCAAGCACCGAGGGCGTGGTTGATGAGAAGGACTTCTCTGCCAGCAACGTGAAGGCCATCCACGTACGATTCCTGCCCGACCAGAGCAAGGAGAGCGAGTACACGTCCAAGATGCTCACCTCAAAGGCTCGCTTCCGCTCGGTGAACGGGGAGGAGATGCTGGCCGAGGAGGAGGGCGGCGAAGGCGAGAATAACGGCTAACCGTTATTCGAGGAGTGTGGAGTGTGGAATGTGGAGTGAGATATGCTTCAAGTACAAGTGGTTCAGTATATGATAACAGTATCTCAGTTCTATTCTCACTCCTCACTCCTCCCTCCTCGAAAACAAAGGTAATCATAAAGTTCAAAGTTCAATGTTCAATGTTCAAAGTTATGAAGAAGGAAACTTGGAAATTCATCATTCAGACCTTAGCGGCCATCTTGACCGCCATCGCCACCAGCCTGGGAGTCACCAGCTGCATTTGCTAAGGGGGGAGCCCACCCCTAACCCCTCCCAAAAGGAGGGGGACTGAGAAGAAAGAGGATGATTGCTCGTCCTCTTTTAATATATAAGACGACAAGCTATAGTTATAAGATAATTCTCAAAATACTTGGAATTCTTAGAAACTATTCATATCTTTGCAACCATGTATATAAATCAGGCAACATTAATAGTAAGGGGATCAGATTAAGAATAAAATGAAGAGACTCACATTAGGATGTTTGCTGCTCATTCAAACTATGGTGATGAGCGCACAACGCAACGAGGTATATAACAACAGGATTGCATCGTTGCAGGTAATGGCTGGCAACCGCTGGACAGATCTTCCTATTGTCCAATTGAACGGTAACGAGCCGATCTGCATCGACTTCGATGACCTCACCCATGAATATCATCGTTATACCTACAAGATTGAGCACTGCGAAGCCGATTGGACTGTCTCCGAAGACTTGTTTATGAGCGACTACCTTCAGGGATTTGGTGAAGGGAACACCATCGATGATGCCTTGGAGTCGGTCAACACCAATGTGCTCTACACCCATTACTCACTGCGCATTCCCAACGATCGTTGCCGCATCAAGATGAGCGGGAACTACAAACTGACGGTGATGGACGAGAACGAGGATAACGAGCCGATGTTCACTGCTTGCTTCATGGTATTGGATCCGTCGATGGGTATCCATCTCACGGTGTCGTCAAACACCGACGTGGATATCAACAACGCACATCAGCAGGTGTCGGCCAGCCTCTCCTATGGTAACACGACCGTGACCGTCCCCAATGAGCAGATCATGACTGTGGTGATGCAGAACCGTCGCTGGGATACCGCCAAGATCAACGTACAGCCCCAGTATGTTATGGCCGACGGACTGAGATGGAGCCACTGTCGTGACTGGATCTTCCCTGCCGGTAATGAGTATCGCAAATTTGAGGTGCTTGATGTGGATCGCCCCAGCATGGGAATCGACCATATCGAATGGGACGGTGAGCACTACCATGCCTACCCTTTCCTGAGTGAGCCGCGAAACAACTATGTATATGATGAGGATGCCAACGGTGCCTTCCTGATCCGTAACAGTGACAATGTGGAGATCCATACCGCCTCTGATTACGTGATGGTGCATTACACCCTCTCTTGTCCTTCGCCTGTCAAAGGAGACGTCTATATCAACAGCACGTGGACGCACGACCGTTTCCTGCCCGAGTACCGGATGACCTACAATGAAGAAACGAGATGCTATGAGGCGGTACTGATGCAGAAACTCGGATACTACTCTTATCAGTATCTGTGGATGCTCCCCGACGGGACGATCCGCACCATGCCCACCGAAGGAGATTTCTACCAGACAGAGAACAGCTACCAGATGCTGGTATATTTCCGTGGACAAGGAGAGCGCACCGACCGTCTGGTAGGTTTTCAGGAAATCATTTATAAATGAGTGAATAGAAGTTTTGGAGTTTAGACATTGTCAATCCTCTAACCCCCTCACCTCAGCAGTTTGTCTATTTCCACAAACTTCTTCCCCATGTTCAGCTGCAGGTAGATATTATACAGAGCAGCAGCCCACTTGTCTTTCTCCTCAGGAGCCAGTTCACGATACCGTTCCATATACGGCATCGATTTCCGGTATAGATCATTCACTAACTGACGGCTCTTCGCATTGGCTTTCATGTCACGTTTGGTGATCAGAGCCATGTTGATATAGGCCAGTCCGGCATTATAGTACGCATCGGCGAACTGTTCGTTCCGGGCAATCAGTGAATCACACAGGGCCACACAGCCGGTATAGTCACCGGTGTTCAGCAGCAGATTGCTCTTCGCAAAGAGATACAGCTCGTTCTCACTGTCGTGTGCCAAAGCGGCATTCACCACATTCATCGCCGAGTCTGGCTGTTGTGTCTCATTATAGAAGTCTATCAGGTAGGTGAAGAAAAACTTGGAGTCGGGAAAACGGGTGAAGCCCTGACGGAGTATCTTCACGTATTCCTCCGTAGCATGCTGTCTTTTGTAGATCTCACTCATGTATTCCAGGGCTGATTCCAGATGGGCGGTATCCTCCAAGGCTACGTCGGCATACCGCAGTGCCTTCTCGTCGTCTTGCATCTTGTAACCGCAGAACAGCGACCAGTAGGCGGCCTCCGCACTCGGTGTATAACGGTAAGAGGCAAAGAGGGGCTGACGGTCACAGTCGATATAGGTATTGAGCATGTCGTATGCGGTGGCATACTGTTGTTTGCGCACGAAGAACAGCCCACCGTTATACAGGTTCAGGCGATAGGTATTCAGAAATGCAGCGTTCTTCTCGCGGTATCTCGGTCGCCTCACTCCCTTGGCATTCGGACGGTCATCAAGGGAGTCGAGTGTCTCATAGGCTAAGAACATGTTTCTGGTGAGAAGAAAGAACGAGGCTGTATCCTGTTTCTGCCTAAGATACATCTTCATATTCCTTTCCTCATATTGCTTGCGCAGTGCATCACAGAGAATCACATGGATCTTCACATTCTCACGGTTCGCACTGTCTTTGAGCAGGTTACGCATCAGCTGTTCTGCCTTGTCGAGATTCTTGCCGCTCTTAATAAAAGTACGTGCTTGACCGATCTCTTTTCGTTGAGCGTTCAAGCACGGTACCATGATTATTAAGAGAAGCGCGATAGTCAAAAAACGCTTCATTCTTTTGTTGTGTTTAAGCAGGGACACCCGGAAGCATCCCTGCGATGTGTGTGATTACTGAATCAGCGACTCCAGTTCCTTGGCCTTAGCCTCGTCGCCGATCAGGTAGTATGCCTGATAAAGGGTGTATGCCCAGTTCACCTGTTCGCGGTTCGGGTCCTTCTCCCTTACCTTGTTCAGGTTATTGATCGAATCCTGCAGGAACTGCTTTGCCTCGGGGGTGAGCGTACCGCCGCTGGCATCCTTCAGGGTGATGGCCTGGTTGTTCTCGCAGAGGGCGAGGTTGAAACGTACCTGGATGAACTCTGGATCGAACTCTAATGCTTTCTTGTAGGCATCGATGGCATCCTTCCAGTTCTGCTCGTTCATGTCGCTCTCGCCTTTCAGGGCCCAAGACATCTTGCTCGGATATTTCTCGATCTGGTTCTGGATCAGGGCTTTCTTGGCAGCATTGTCATTGGTAGCCTGATAATACTCAGTGAGCAGCGAGAAGATACGCTCGCTCTCCGGCTCCTTCTCATACAGAGCCTTCACGTCGTTCAGGTATTTCACAGAATCCTCTTTGGTCTTCATCTGCGCCTTCATACTGAGGATCTTGATGTCCATGGCATCGTTGGCAAACTCCTTATCACCCTGGCAGATATCAGCATAACTGCTGGCAGCTGCATAGTCCTGACTGTTATAAGCAGCCAAAGAAGCAAAGTAGGCGATCTGTGTGTAGAAGTCCTCTTTCGAGAAGTCGGTCTCTGAGAACAGAGGAGCCTTGCGGCTGTTCACGAATGCTCCGAAAGCATCAGCGGCTTTCTTGTAGTCTTTCTCGTTGTAAGCATCCTGACCGGCATTGATCAGTGAGTTACGTGCTGGGAGCAGACGACCGGCATTCTTCTTGCGGAACTTCGGGGCTACCTTACCTTTTGAATTCGGCATCTGGTCGTACTTATCGCATTCGAGAGCAGCATTGATGGCATTCAGCGCAGCCTCTGCCATACCCACCTTGTCGTATGCCTCATTCTTCTGAGTCACCTGATTGGTCAGCTGGATATTGTTCTCTTTGTCAAATTTCTCCATGGCGAGATCAACGAGTCTGTTATAACCCTGTGCCTTGTCCTCTGCAGACAGGCCACTCAAGTTAGAGTTCAAGATTCCCAATGCCTCCTGGTATGCTTTCGCACCCTTCATCTGCTTCAGGAAATCCTTGTTCTGTGCACCGGCTGAGACAGCTACCAGAGCAGCAACAGCCATCATGATCATTTTTTTCATAAGCTTGTTTATTAATAAAGGTTGTTAAATAGAATTTTCTATCCTCTCACTTTGATGTTATCGAAGAAAAAAGGTTTAATTCAGGATGAGACCTGCGGATTATTCCTCCACAGGCTCATCATCGGCGAAATCAACGATCGGGGGCAGTGCACTGTTTTCCTGCTCACCACCTTCCGCATCGTTCTCAGCAGCACCGGCAGTCACATCCTTGCGGATAGCCTCGCTGTTCTGTGCCCATTCCTCACGACTCTTCTGCTCTACGATCGCCTCAAGTTCGGAGCTCATCACCTTACAAACGCTGGCGATGACATCGTTCTTCTTCGTGAGGTTGATCAGTCGCACACCCTGTGTGGCACGTCCCATCACTCGACAGTCGGCCACGGCGAGTCGGATCACGATACCGCTCTTATTGATAATCATCAGGTCATTCTCATCTGTCACATTCTTGATAGCCACCAGACGTCCTGTCTTGTCGGTGATATTCAGTGTCTTCACACCCTTTGTACCACGGTTGGTGATACGGTAGTCCTCTACCTGCGAACGCTTGCCGTAGCCCTCTTCGCTCACCACCATAATGGTTTCTTTCTCTGGGTTGTTCACCACTACCATACCCACCACGGCATCATCCTGATCATCGATGCGCATACCACGCACACCGGTGGCCACACGTCCCATCGTACGCACAGCATTCTCGTTGAAGCGCACGGCACGACCGTTTCGGTTGGCAATGATCAGTTCGTTCTTTCCATTCGTCAGACGAACATCCACCACCTCGTCACCCTCAAGGATATTGATGGCATTCACACCATTGGCACGCGGACGGGAGTATGCTTCCAGACTGGTCTTCTTCACAATACCGTTCTTGGTAGCAAAGACAATATAATGGGTATTGATAAACTCTTGGTCTTCAAGTCCTTTGCCGCGTAGCCTCAGGAAATTATTCACTGAGTCGTCACTGTCGATATTCAGCAGGTTCTGGATGGCACGACCCTTCGAGTTGCGGTCACCCTCAGGAATCTCGTAGCACTTCAGCCAGTAGCAGCGGCCCTTCTTGGTGAAGAACAGCATCGTCTGGTGCATGGTGGCAGGGTAGATATATTCGGTGAAGTCATTGTCACGCGTGCGGGCCCCCTTGGCACCTACGCCACCGCGAGCCTGCTCACGGAACTCTGACAATGGGGTACGTTTGATATATCCCAGATGGCTCACCGTGATCACCACGGGATCGTTGGGATAGAAGTCCTCGGCATTGAACTCGTGCTCATCGGGCACGATCTGTGTGCGACGCTCGTCACCATATTTCTCCTTCACCTCCTGCAGCTCGTCTTTCATCACCTGCTTACAACGCTCGGGATTGTCGAGGATCTCCTGCAAGTCGGCAATCAGCTTCTGCAGGTCATCGAACTCCTGATGCAGCTGATCCACGCGCAGACCAGTGAGCTGACTGAGTCGCATATCCACGATGGCCTTCGACTGCAGCTCATCGAGGTCGAACCGCTGTTCCAGGTTCCGCTGTGCATCGGTAGGAGTCTTCGAGTTACGGATGATATGCACCACCTCGTCGATGTTGTTCACGGCAACGATCAATCCCTCCAGGATATGTGCACGCTCCTGTGCCTTCTTCAGGTCATATCTTGTACGGCGTATCGTCACGTCATGACGATGCTCCACGAAGTATTTCACGCACTCTTTCAGCGAGAGCAGACGGGGACGTCCCTTCACCAAGGCGATGCAGTTCACAGAGAAGGCGCTCTGCAGGGCTGTCATCTTGAACAGTTTGTTCAGGATCACATTGGCGTTGGCATCTTTCTTCACATCGATGACGATACGCATACCCTGACGTCCCGACTCATCGTTGGCATTTGAGATACCCTCTAACTTACCCTCTTTCACGAGGTCGGCGATATATTCAATCAACTGGGCTTTGTTCACACCGTATGGAATCTCGGTGATCACAATCTTGTCGTGCGCCTCATGACTCTCGATCTCGGCCTTGGCACGCATCACGATACGACCGCGTCCGGTCTCGTAAGCATCTTTCACACCCTGCAGACCATAGATATACGCACCCGTGGGGAAGTCGGGAGCCTGGATATACTCCATCAGTCCTTCGGTATCGATCTCGGGGTTGTCGATATAGGCACAGCAACCGTCGATCACCTCACCGAGGTTATGGGTCGGGATATTCGTGGCCATACCCACGGCAATACCGTTACCGCCATTCACCAAGAGATTAGGGATCTTCGTTGGCATCACGCTCGGTTCGGTCAGCGAATCGTCGAAGTTGTTCACCATATCCACGGTGTCCTTCTCCAAGTCGTCCATGATATGCTCACCCATCTTCGACAGGCGGCACTCGGTGTATCGCATGGCGGCAGCAGAGTCGCCATCCACACTACCGAAGTTTCCCTGGCCATCCACCAAGGTATAGCGCATGTTCCAGTCCTGAGCCATACGCACCAAGGCTCCATATACAGAGCTGTCGCCGTGGGGGTGGTACTTTCCTAACACCTCTCCCACGACGCGGGCACATTTCTTATAAGGTTTATCGCTGGTGTTGCCGATTCCCGCCATACCATACAGGATACGACGATGAACAGGCTTGAAACCGTCTCTCACATCCGGGAGGGCACGCGCCACAATCACCGACATCGAATAATCGATGTACGACGATTTCATCTCTTCCTCAATGTTGATCTTAATAATTCTGTCGTTGTCGATGGTTTGCCCACCATCAAAGGTCTGATTTTCGTCCATTTCTTATTGTAATCTACTTTAATATTTCATTTCATCAAACGGTTCCTGGCAGCTTCTTAAAAAATACCAAAATCCCGTTTAAGGGCATTTAGAGCCCCTCTGGCGGTCTGAGGCCACAAAATCAAAGCAAAATTACGATAAATTTCCGACATACACAAATCTGATGGGGGAAAAAGCAGGCTTTGTGTTTTTTTTTAACATGAATACAGAATTATTTGGTGAATGTCTTGCACGGGCTATTGCAAAACCTTCTTCCCCTCTTTGATCAGGATGCCTGGCAGGGGGTGCTGCGAACGCAGACCTGAGCCCTTCCCCACCCGTTGTCCTGCCAACGTATAATACACGTCATCGTCATCGTTGCTTCTCACCTGTCTGATTCCCGAGGTGTTCGAGGTGAGTGACAACGTCACGGAGATATTACTCTCCCCGGCCTTCAGGAACCCGCGCAGCTCATTCTCCGACAGTCCGTCGATCTTTCCCAATCGCGTGTAGCTCCAGTCGTTCGATCCATAGAAAATACAGATATTACTGCCATTGTAGAGGATGACATCACCGGGTTGGGCGGTGATCTGTTGGTTACTGGTTGTCAGTGAGAATCCTAATGATCCCCAGATCTCGAAGCCGCCGCTGGCATTGAGTGTCACCGTGACAGGTCCGTTCTTCAGTTTCTCGGCGAGTTCCTTAGCAGCCTGTGTGTCTGCCAGTGTCACGCTCTGTGTCTTTCCGTCGATGGTAATATACATTTTCGATAAATTTGATGTTGTCTGGAAATTCTGTGTCTTCAGCCATTCGCTCACCAAACTGGCAGTCCTGCTCCTGTTACCGTTATTGATCCACAGGGCATCACCCATCCAGGTGGCATCGGGCACCAGTCGTTTGCAGTCATCGACGACACCGCTGATCCTGCTGCTGGCGCTCGACACGATCAGTCCGATCCTCTTCCCCGCCATCTTCTTGGCGTTGTTGAACAGATAGGTCTGCATGATGGCGGCCATCTGACTCCACCACAGGGGTGTGACGATGATGATGTTCTGATAGCTGTCGGGCGAGACGTTCACCGCATCGATGGCGGGATAGCTGTTGGCACTGTTGGGGTCGTTCTTGATGGCATTCAGCAGCTGGGTGCCCAGCGCATAGTTGTTTGCCTCGTATTTCAGTCCTTTCTCTGCAGGTTGGATCTCCACCACGTCGGCTTCGATCTGACTGGTCAGTGTATTCACGATACTGCGACAGTTACCCGTATAACTGTAATAGACCACTAATGTCTTACCTGTGTTCACCGTCGGCTGGGCGTTCACTTCCCCAGCCTCGTCACTGCTGCATGCCACGGCCAAAAGACTCACAACCGTCAGCAGCAATCTTCCAAACATTGTTCTCTTCATATCACCTGTACTTAACTGTTTTCTCTGCTGCAAAGATACGGGATTTGATCCGAATACGATGCACGCATTTTACGGATAAATCTACCAGAATTACAGAAAGCGACTACAAGTTACAAGTATCAAGTAACAGATTACAACCATCTCCTACATAGATTGTTTTCAACTCTCTACAGCTTTCGAACATGAAATACATATCAGCCACTTTTCTCATATCAAAACTGCTCAAGTCGAGAGTCGTCAATTTAGAACAGTTTGTGAACATACTCTACCCGTTCCGACGGCATCTATAACGTGTTCCAATGGCATCTACAATATATTCCGACGGCATCTACAACGTGTTCGACGGTCATCTATGAGCGTAAAGTGACGGTGGAACAACCGTAAGGGAACGTCGGGAGAAAACAAAAACTCTACGAATTAGACTAATTCGACTAATTCGTAGAGTATAGGTTGATCGCCGCAGGCGATTCAGATTCGTTTCTTAGTACTCTAACCACTTCACATAGGCGAAGTCCTGACGATGCGGCAGGTTCTCGTTCTTCGGGAACATACGCACGGCGGCCTTGAAGCTACCGGCATGAGCCGACAGGAACTTGCACTGGAACGTGTAGAGGTTGCCCTCCTTCTTGATCACCTCGAACGGACGGATGGCGCCGATGCGCTCCTCACCGTCTTTGTTCATCTTGATGGTAACCAGTTCCAGACCGATGGCATCGTCGAGACCCTGCTCATCAACCACGAAGGTAAGGGTATAGGGAACACCGCTGATCGGTCCCTCGGCGGGCATCGTATTCTCTTTGCTCACCACACGGATGGCATCCCAGCGCTCGGCCACCGTCTCCTTCCACAGGGCAATGTCCTTTGCCATGCGGTTATCATCGGCAGAGAGTTTCTTGAAGCGGGCGGCCTCCTTGTTGTAGAACTTATCGTAGTAGTCGTCGAGCTGACGCTTCATCGTATAATGCGGTGCGATGGTGGCGATGGAGTTCTTGATCACCTTGATCCATCCCTCGCTATAGCCCTTGATATTCTTGTCGTAGTACAACGGCACGATCTCGTTCTCGAGCAGACCATAGATGGTAGCAGCATCGAGACGGTCCTGATACTCCTGGTTCTGGTAGGTGCGCTTCTCGGTGAGTGCCCATCCGGCACCCTCGCGATAGCCTTCGAGCCACCAGCCGTCGAGCACGGAGAGGTTCACCACACCGTTCATCTCGGCTTTCTCACCAGATGTACCGGAAGCCTCCAACGGGCGTGTCGGTGTATTCATCCAGATATCCACACCCGACACCAAGCGACGGGCCAGACGGAAGTCGTAGTCCTCCAAGAAGATGATCTTACCGAGGAACTCCGGACGCTGACTGATCTCATAGATACGCTTGATCAAGCCCTGACCGGCACCATCGGCGGGGTGTGCCTTACCGGCAAAGAGGAACTGCACGGGGCGCTCGGGGTTGTTCACGATCTTGCTCAGACGATCGAGGTCGGTGAACAGCAGGTGAGCACGCTTGTAGGTAGCGAAACGACGGCAGAAGCCGATCATCAGTGCGTTCGGGTTGATCTTCTCCAACAGGGAGAGCACGCGCGACGGATCACCCTGGTTCTTCAGCCAATTCTCACGGAACTTCGTACGGATATAGTCGGTGAGCTTGTTCTTCAATGCCATACGGGTGGCCCAGATCTCCTCGTCGGGCACGTTGTAGATAGCATGCCAGATCTCCTCATTGCTCTGGTCGGCCATGTGGTTCTTATCGAAATACTTGGCATAGAGGTGACGCCACTCAGAGGCAGCCCATGAGGGGAAGTGCACACCGTTGGTGACATAGCCCACGTGGTTCTCCTCGGGGTAGTAGCCTTTCCAGATGGGGGCGAACATCTTCTGACTCACCCATCCGTGCAGCTTACTCACACCGTTCACCTCCTGACAGGTGTTGATGGCGAAGGTTGACATCGAGAATTTCTCACTGTGGTCATCGGGGTTCGTGCGACCCATGCCGATGAACTCATCCCAAGTGATGCCGAGCATGGCAGGATAGCCACCCATGTATTTGCCGAACAGACTCTCATCGAAGTAGTCGTGACCGGCGGGCACGGGTGTATGACAGGTATAGAGGCCGCTGGCACGTACCAGTTCGAGGGCCTGATTGAAGGTGAGTCCGCCTTGGATATAGTCGCACAGGCGCTGCAGGTTGCAGAGGGCAGCATGTCCCTCGTTGCAGTGGTAGATATCCTTCTTGATGCCTAACTTCTTCAGGGTGAGCATACCACCGATACCCAACAGGATCTCCTGCTTCAGACGGTTCTCCCAGTCACCGCCATAGAGGGCGTGGGTGATGGGCTTGTCGAACTCAGAGTTCATGTCGTTGTCGGTATCGAGGAGGTAGAGGGAGATACGTCCTACGTTGACACGCCATACATAGGCATGCACCTGATAGTTCATATAGGGCACATCCACCACCAAGGGGTTACCCTCGGCATCCAGCTGGCGCTCGATGGGCAGGGAGTTGAAATTCTGTGCCTCGTAGTTGGCGATCTGCTGACCATCCATGCTCAGGCTCTGTGTAAAGTAGCCGAAACGATAGAGGAATCCCACGGCACACATATCGACATTGCTGTCGGAAGCTTCCTTGAGGTAGTCGCCGGCCAGCATACCCAGACCGCCTGAGTAGATCTTCAGTACCTGGTTCAGTCCGTACTCCATACAGAAGTAGGCCACGGAAGGCCGCTTACTGTCGGGTTTCACGTCCATGTACTTGCGGAAGAGCTTATACACGTTCTTCACGCTCTTCATGATCGCCTTGTCCTTCACAATCTCTTCCTTACGGTGATAGCTCAGTCGCTCAAGCAAGAGAACGGGGTTATGGTTCACCTCCTCATAGAGGTCTTCGTCCAGACTGCGCCACAGCTCACGAGCTTCGTAGTTCCAAGCCCACCACATATTATGAGCCAGTTCATCGAGGCACTTCAGTTCCTCGGGAAGACTCGACTTCACTGCCAACTCCTTCCAGGCAGGAGCATTGGAATAATCAGCTTTAATTTTCATAATCTCTGAAGTTTTGTTATTGAATGATTAATTTTTCTATTAATACCTATTTAATACCTATTTATTTTACTTGTTTACGCTCCTCAGCCTTGCGCAGGGCAAAGTCGTAGGCCTGCTGATAGTAGGCGATGAAATGGCTCCACAGGGCCATCTTCGAGAGCTTGGAGGCGTTGGAACGGGCTTTCTCACGCTCCTTCGTCTTCAGATTGGAATAGAAAGCCACCGTGTCCTTGATCTCATCAGCCACCTCGGAATAATTATAATCGGTGCGATGGATCACCTTCACACCATCCATAATCTCACTATAGCCGCCCTTCACGCTGTTGGCCCACAAGCCGAAGCCGGCCAGGTCGGTTGTGATGCAGGGCACCTTGAAAGCCACAGCCTCAAGCGGTGTGTAGCCCCAGGGTTCGTAATATGACGGGTAAATACACAAATCGTTACCAAGGATCAGGTCATAATAACTTAAATTAATAACTCCGTCATCACCGGTGAGGTAACAAGGCAGGAAAATCAGTTTCACCTTGTCCTCCGGGCGGTTTTGCATATCAAGAAATTTCAACATGCCCAACACGTTGTCATGGGTCATGTTATGCAGCCAGTGGGTGATCTCCGGTACAGGTAGCGGCGTGTCGTATTGCTTGCCGCTTTTCAGTCGATCAACCAAGTCTTGACGGGGCTCCCCTACCCATCCGGGCACTTCGATAAAAGCCACCACGTTCTTCGTGAGTTCTTTGTCGCGCAACAGGCGGTTCATGGCTTCGATATATACATCCACACCTTTGTTGCGGAACTCGTAGCGGCCACTTGTAGAAACAATTAAAGTATCGTCATCTAAGTTGGTTCCTAACAATGCGTTAGCCACGTCGAGCAAACGCTTTCTGGCCGTCTTGCGTTTCTTGGTAAACGCCGGTCCTTTGGGAACGAAACTGTTGTCAAAGCCATTGGGGAGGACAAAATCCACCTGACGGTCGAGCAGTTCTTTGCACTCGTTGGCAGTGATATCGCTCACCGTGGTGAAGCAATCCACATGATGGGCGGTCTGCTTCTCGATAGAATGTTTGCTCTGCATATTCAGCTCCCACGACATCTGGTCACCGTTATAAGCGAAGAGATAATCATACAAAGGTTTGTTGTTTCCTGCGATGCTACGACCAATACTGGTAGCATGCGTTGTAAAGATTGTTCCTACTTCGGGAAGCTTCTTGTTGATATACAAAACACCCAAGCCTGTCATCCACTCATTACCATGGTAGATCACCTTCTTGGATGCGTCAAGGTATTTGTGATAATAGCTTTCTACGACAAGGGCAGCAGCATAAGAGAACATCGATGCTTCATCATAGTCGCCGTAAGCATGAAGCGAATCCACCTGGTAGTTCTCCCACAGCCATGTGTAGATCTGGTCTTTCTGTGCGAAAAAGGGTTGAAAATCAACAAGAATGGCAATCGGCGAACCAGGTATGTCCCATCTTCCAACCTTGAAATGCAGTCCGCTGTCTGCAGCCTCTGTCTTCCATTCCTTGAGCAGAGTTTTATCTTCAGTAAAATACGGACAGCTTTTCTCGCCCCAGCAATCAGGACCAATAAAGATGATCCTATCCGTCATCATCTCTTGAAGCGTTTTGGCTCTTGTGGAAAGAACGGTATAAATACCTCCTACCTTATTGCATACTTCCCAACTCGATTCGAACACATAGTCGGGCGCTATTATCTCTTTTGTCATCTTGTTATACGTATAATGGTGCAAAGTTAATATAAAAATCGTTTATTACCAACTTTTCAATGTCATTTTTTCCCGTAATCCCTTGATTTCTTGATTAATGTTAGTTATCTTTGCAGCGTCAAACAGAAATATTTACAAGATGAGTAAAAAAACGATCATACTGTTGTTCATGCAGCTGTTGCTTACACTGAACGTGAAGGCACAGACGGTGCCCGATTCTGCCTTCGTGGGGAAGATCGTAAACGACGAACTGAAGATCTATCTTGTGATGAACTTTGTGGAGAAAAACGTCACCGTACCCCAGCAGGAGGTGTTCGGTGAGGTGGACGGATACATGGGGTGCAAGGATACTGCTCATGTGTGGACCATCGTCTCTTCAGAGATCAAGGGGCGCACCGCCCACATCGGGATGATCAACAACTACGGCAGTGAGGACATCACGGCAACGGTCACCTTGGAGAAAGACGGTACTTATACCTTCAAGCATATTTCTGGGAGCACCCTCAAGTTCCCCGTAGGACAGAAATGGTATAAGATTCCCACAAAGGTTTCGTTCAAGAAAGCCGGGAAGTGACGAATCACTCCTCGGCTTTCTTGTCTTGGAAGAAATAACTGCTGCCATCGAAGCAGTGGGTGCACACCTTACACTTGGGTAGGCCGATGGCATGAATCAAAGTCTCTATCTTATTGAATTTCACGCTGGTAAGACCCAACCGGCGACCGATCTCCTCTACCATGCGACGATACTGCGGACTGTCTGTCGTGGCGTATTTATCGAGGTCTTTGTTCACATCTCCTTCAAAGTCCTGAATGATGCGTCGGGTGATCAGTTCCAAGTCGCTCTTTGAAGCAGTGAAGCCGATGAACGGACAGCCATAGACGAGCGGTGGACAGGAGATGCGGGCATGTACCTCTTTGGCTCCATACTCGAAGAACATCTTCACGTTATCGCGAAGCTGGGTGCCACGCACAATGGAGTCATCACAGAACACCACGCGCTGGTTCTGCATCAGCTCACGGTTGGGGATGAGTTTCATCTTCGCCACGAGGTTGCGCCGACTTTGGTTACCTGGGGTGAAGCTACGGGGCCAGGTGGGGGTATATTTCAACACGGCACGCTTATAGGGGATATGGCGCCCCACCGCATAGCCTAAGGCCGTCCCCACTCCACTGTCGGGGATACCGCACACACAGTCGGCCTCGGTGTCATCTTCCTCACCCATCACCTTTCCTACTTTCTCGCGCACATCCTCGGCATTGATTCCCTCGTAGTCGCTGGCAGGGAATCCGTAATACACCCAAAGGAACGAACAGATCTGTTCGTGCTTGAAGGGCTGTTGCATCACTTCGATGCCATCGGCACGAAGACGGACGATTTCCCCGGGTCCCACATCGCGGATGGGCTGGTATTCGAGGTTCGGCAGACTGGTGGTTTCACTGGTCACGGCGAAGGCACCGTCTTTCTGTCCGATCACCACGGGTGTTCTTCCTAAGGCATCACGGGCCGCAATGATGCCGTCCTCGGTGAGGATCAGCATCGAACAGGATCCTTTCACCTTCTGATAAACGAGGTTGATGCCATCCACGAAGGTATCACCCATATTGATCAGCAGGGCAATCAGCTCGGTCTGGTTGATGTTGTTGGCACTCATCTCACTGAGGTGCATGCGCTTCTCCAACAGTTCCTGGGCAATTTCTCGGAGATTGTTCACCTTGGCCACGGTGACAAGGGCAAAACGGCCTAAATGGGAGTTGATGAGAATGGGCTGCGGATCGGTATCACTGATCACACCGATGCCTGCAGAACCGGCAAAGCCGTCCAGTTCCTTCTCGAAACGGGAGCGGAAATAGTCACGTTCCAGACTGTGGATGGAACGTGAGAACCCTTTGTCGCGATCGAAAGTGGCCAAACCGGCGCGTTTTGTTCCTAAATGAGAATTATAATCCGTTCCGTAAAACAAATCGTTTACGCAATCTTTTACTGAAATTGTTCCGAAAAAACCACCCATAAATGTAGATAATCTATTTGAGTTTGCAAAGTTACTTTAAAATGCAGACAATACAAAATTATTAATCACTTATTTTTTGATTGAATTTCAATTAATACAGCAGCGTTCCTCTCACCTTTCCTTCTTCCGTTGCTCCCATAACTCCCAGCTGTTGACGATATTCTGCCACAGAATATAACACCCCGGACCAACCGATGCCACAGGATTGAGATAGGTGTAGGCGATCCAGATGGCGAAGGCCGTGTTCTTCTGTCCCAAGGCCTGTCCGGCATTGATCGTTGACTGGAAGAAGTGTCCGATATATTTCCCCACAGCAAACTGCAGGATACAGAGAAGAAGGGACACGGCGGCGATGCCACCAAGTAATGAAACAGGCGAATGACTGTTCACGATATTCTTCACAGTAGTGCCCGTGACGATCGTCAGGGAGATTCCCCAGAGGTAGAAGCCGAGGTCGGGAATGCTGATGATACGCCGATGGAAACGGTGCATGTGGTGTTTCACATACCAGCCCATGACGAGCGGGACCACCAGTATCAGCACCACGCGTTGGAGGATGATCCAGAAGGCGGTGAGGAAGGTGATGTGTGCACTCTTCTCGATCAGCGGGAAGAACGTGGGGATCAGGAGGGCTGTGATAAAGTTCGACATGAAGGTGTAGGTGGTCATCGAACTGAGGTTACCGCCTAACTTCGTCGTGATAACGGCTGCTGCGGCGGCACAAGGACCGATGATACAACACAGGATGCCCTCCCATAGGATCTTGCCCTCTGTGTCACCGTCATCAATGCCGAAGAGGATGATGGCCACGACAAACTGTACGAAGAGTATCTGGAACAGGGAGATCCAGAAATGCCACCACTCCAACCGCATTTGGTGGAAATCCACCTTACAGAAAGTGACGAAGAGAATGAGGAACATAAAGAGCGGGAGGATATCGTTGAAGATCGGCTCGAAGAACCGGCTCGCCGACGCTAACTGCGGTGTCATGGCGAAGATGAGATAGACCACCGTTCCTATGCTCATCGCCACCGGTAAGGTCCAGTTCTTCAGAAAACCCAAGAACGTGGAACCGATATGATGTCTCTTTTCTTTCTCTTCCATTACTGATGAGATCCTTTCCATTTACCTACCCTTCCTCAACAACCTTTTATTCCCATTCAAAAGAAATCATTTCCATTCAAAAGAAAAAGGACACAAGGCCGTGAGCCTCATGTCCTTCATTCCTATTCTGCTTGTTCCAGCGCCCTGACAAGCTGATCGGGACAGCTGGTGTTCTTATAACCACATCGGATACCGTCAAGACGGCTCTTGACCTCCTCAACCTTCATGCCACGCACTAACTGGGCGATCCCTTGAAGGTTCCCGTTGCATCCACCGAGGAACTGCACATTCTGCACGCGGTTCTCGTCGTCAATGTCCAACTCTATCTGCTTGGAGCACGTGCCGGAGGTCTGATATACGATATGTTTCATTTATTCTTCCTCGGGCTTCATATTGGTGTAAACAGTCTGGACATCATCGAAGTCCTCCAAACGCTCCACCATCTTATCGATGGTCTCACGCTGCTCGGCTGTCACATCCTTCAGGTCGTTGGGGATACGTGTGAACTCTGCACCTGTCACTTCGAAACCGTTCTCCTCCAAATGTTTCTGGATAGCACTGAAACTCTGCGGGTCACCGTAGATGGTGATGCTGTTCTCCTCCTCATCCTCGTCATACTCATCCTCCACACCGTAGTCGATCAGATCGAGGATCAGCTCGTCCATATCCAGATCGTCTTTCTTCTTGAAGGTGAACACAGCCTTATGATCGAAGAGGAATGCCAGACTGCCCTGGGTTCCCAAGTTTCCGTTGAACTTGTTGAAGACCGAACGCACATCACCCACCGTACGTGTGGTGTTGTCGGTCAGTGTCTCAACGAAGATGGCGATGCCATGAGGACCGTATCCTTCGTAGTTCACTTCCTTGTAATCGCTCTGATCCTTACCCATCGCATTCTTGATGGCACGCTCGATATTGTCCTTCGGCATGTTCTCACGCTTGGCATTGGCGATGATAGCACGAAGACCCGGGTTCATGTCTGGATCTGGACCGCCGGCCTTCACGGCGATGGCGATCTGCTTTCCAATCTTTGTGAATGTCTTGGCCATGTGGCCCCATCTTTTCAGTTTCGCAGCTTTGCGATATTCAAATGCTCTTCCCATATTGTTTTTATTTTTCGATTTTATTTTCGGTTTTCGACATTTCGATATAACATTATAAGATTTTTCGACATTTCGATATAACGATATATCGATATAACGATAAAATTACCTCAGCTCTGCTCCCAGTTTCTGCTTGAGATTGCTGATCAGCTTCTGCATGATGGCATCGATCTGTTTGTCGTTCAATGTCTTCTGTTCATCCTGGAGGATGAAGTTCACGGCATAGCTCTTCTTGCCCGCAGGCAGGTTCTTTCCTTCATAGACATCAAAGAGTTCCACCTTCTTCAGCAGTTTCTTCTCACTCTGGTAAGCGATCTGCTCGATGCTGGCAAACTCCACGTTCTCATCGAGAAGCAGGGCAAGGTCACGGCTCACGGCGGGATACTTGCTGATCTCCGTATAGGTCACCTTGTTCTTCCGGATCACCTTCATCAGGGCCGTCCAGTTCAAGTCAGCATAATACACCTCATGATCGATGTCCAACTGCTTCTGCAGCTTCTTGGCCACCACGCCTAACTCCACGAGCAGTTTTCCGCCGCGGTTCTCAATGGCCATAGCCTTAGAGAAGATCTCGTTGCTGCTCTCCTTGAACACCAGAGAGCCGAACGGCAGTCCGATCCTGCGAAGGATATTCAGCACGTATGCTTTCAGCTCGAAGAAAGTGCTCTCCTCATCAGGATGAGCCCATGAGCCCTCCACGCGCTTACCTGTCACCCACAAGCCTAAGTGGTTCTCTTCCTTATAGGCATTCATCGGGTTCTCCACATCGGCACGCTCAGGTGAATAGAGATAGACATTACCGAACTCGAAGAACTTCAGGTTCGGGTTCTTGCGGTTGGCATTATGGGCGATGCTCTCCAATCCTCCGAACAGCAAAGTCTGGCGCATCACATTCAGATCGGAACTCAACGGATTCATGACCTTCACCAGGTTCTCGTTCTTATAGCTCTCAGGGGTGTTGTCGTAATAGGCCATCTTGGTGAGGGAGTTGTTCAGGATCTCGTTGAATCCACAACCCACCAACTGCTCACCTACCAGGTTCTCTAACTGATGTTTACGGTCTTCCTCCCCTTTGATCACCAACGATGATTTCAGCTGGGTGGGAATCTCCACGTTATTGTAGCCATAGACGCGCAGGATATCCTCCACCACGTCGCAGGGGCGCTGCACATCCACACGGTAGGCAGGAACCAACAACTTCAGTCCTTCGGCATCCTCACCCTCAATCTTCATCTCCAACGAGGTGACGATACTCTTGATGGTATCCACCGGAATCGTCTTTCCGATCAACTGGTGGACATAGTCATATTTCAGGTCAACGGGGAAATCAGGCAGCGGGTTGGGATACACATCCTTGATCTGCATGCTCACCTTACCGCCTGCCAGCTCCTGACAGAGGATGGCGGCCTGCTTCAATGCATAGATGGTACCGTTAGGATCGATACCGCGCTCGAAACGGAAGCTCGCATCGGTGCTCAGACCATGCCGACGGGCACTCTTACGGATCCAGGTGGGATGGAAATAGGCAGACTCTAACACCACGTGTTTGGTGGTCTCGTAGGTACCGCTACCTTTTCCGCCGAACACACCGGCGATACACATCGGCTCTTCGGCATTGCAGATCGCCAAGTCACGGTCGGAGAGTTTGTGCTCCACACCATCGAGCGTGACGAACGGCGTACCTTCCGGCATCGTCTTCACCACGATCTGATGACCGGTCACCATATCGGCATCGAAGCAATGCAGGGGCTGTCCATAAGCCATCATCACATAGTTCGTGATATCCACGATGTTATTGATCGGACGGAGGCCGACGGTGGTCAGCTTGTTCTTCAGCCATTCCGGACTCTCCTTGACTTCACAGTCGGTGACACTCACGCAGGCATAACGTTTGCAGGCCTCCTCGTTCTCGATCACCACATCGATGGGCAGCGACTCGTTATCCACGGTGAATGCACTGCAGTCAGGACGGTGCAGGGAGGTAGGATAGCCGTTCTGTTTCAGCCAGGCATACAGGTCGCGTGCCACTCCCCAGTGAGAGAGTGCATCAGCACGGTTCGCCGTGATGTCCACCTCGATCAGCCAGTCACTCTCCAGATGATAATATTCGGCAGCTGGTGTTCCCACCACGGCATCGTCGGGGAGGACGATGATTCCGTCATGACTGGTACCCACGCCGATCTCATCTTCGGCGCAGATCATCCCGCAGCTTTCCACACCGCGCAGCTTACTCTTCTTGATCACAAACTCCTGATCACCGTCATACAGCACGCAGCCTAAGTCGGCCACGATCACTTTCTGTCCTGCCGCCACGTTGGGGGCACCGCAAACGATCTGCGAAGGCTCACCCTTACCGAGGTCAACCGTCGTCACATGAAGATGATCGGAATTGGGGTGCATCTCACACGTCAGCACCTTTCCTACATACAATCCTTTTAATCCTCCTTTGATACTCTGTACTTCTTCCAATGCATCGACTTCAAGACCTTCCGACGTCAGTGCGTCGCACACCTCCTGCGGTGTCAGGTCAAAGTCAACGTATTCTTTAAGCCATTTATAAGATATATTCATTGCAATGATGATTATTATTCTTCGAAAACGGTTGCAAAATTACGAAAAATTCTACACCCCTACAAGAAAAACGATGAAAATCAGCACTATCGCAGACGAAGTTCATCACCGATGCGTAACTGGTAGTCCGGACTCAGTTTGTTCATCTTGTACAGATTCTTCAGACGGATGCCATAATACTGCGCGATGGAGTACATGCTCTCTCCGGCCTTCACCCTGTGCCGACGGTTCTTATAGGCTTCATCGGCCTTCTTCTGCTTTTTCTTCAGCCATACCATCTCGTTCTCCTGCAACGGAGAGTGGTAGTCACGTTCGTTGTATTTGGCAATCTTCTTCCCGCTGATACCGATCTCTTTCCCGATGCTCTCAAAGGTATCGCCTTTCCGAGCCTGCAGGAAATAGTTCTTGTTGTAGATATGGATGGGATGAAGGAAGCCGTCTTCCCGCTGACCACTGTTCTGTGCCATGAACTTGTCAAAGCTCTTGGCCGTATCATAACGATACAGCTTATACAGTTCAATCAGACCGATGAGCTGTGGCGCATAGTTGGGATTCGTGGCATAGCCGCACGACTTCAGTCCGTGTGCCCAGCCCTTGTAGTCGGTGACAGCAAGTTTGAAGAGGGGTGCATAGCGCTTGTTCCTCCTGAGGAACTGACTATGGTCGTCGTAGCTCTCCCGCGCATTGTTATACGCACGGAAACATTCTTTTTTCGCATCATCATCATGATGGACGGTGCGACCCGTCCATCCATGACATTTGATACCGAAATGGTTGTTTCCTTTCCTGACCAGATCACTGTTGCCGGCACCGCTCTCCAGAATGCCCTGCGCCAACGTGATACTCGCAGGGATCTTGTTCTTCAGCATCTGCTCGATGGCCATATCGCGATATTGGTCGATATATGTCTGGTAACGCTGGTTCCACTTCATCTGCTGCGCCGTTGCATGGAAAGTGCCAGACAAAGCGAAGACAAACAGGAGTGAAACTCTCAAAATACTCATTTTTCTCAACATGGCCGCAAAATTACACTAAATTTCGCAGATAACAAAAAAATAACACAAGATCTTGTGTTATTTTGCTCGGTTTCTTCTGCCCGCGAAACGCTGGAAGGACTGTCTGTGGAAACGGTCTTCCGCATTAATGGCTTCATACACTTTCTTTGCCGAAAGAATCTTCAGGAAGCGCTCGTGGTACTTTTTCTGTATCTCCTTGATCTGGAGTTCCAATTCATCGCGCTGTAGAATGGCCTTCCGGCACGAGGCATCATCTGTGGGCTTTACAAATCCATTGCGTCCGGCCCGCATATACAATGCACGTTGCTTGTTCAGCATCTCCCGATATACGGGGAAGAAGGCGGAGGCCTCCATAGGTGTCAGACCGGCCTCGCGGGTGATGAACTGTTCCAGGTCGGCCTGGAAACGTTGGGGATCGAAGCGCATCTGCGGGATCCTGCCTTGGGCGAAGACCGCAGTTGTCAGCATCAATGCCACGAATAGATTCAGCATTCTTTTCATTTCCGTAGTGATTGATTTCGTTTGTCAGTTCTCAATCAGATAAGAATAAATCTCCGCATTGTCAATCATAGCGAAATCCACCATCTCTTCCATCATGTAATCAGTCTGGACAGATTTCGTTTCTGTATTCTTCAATGTTGTTGATGCCATCTCCGCCTGGGGGGCATTGTCATTGTTCACTCCAGTAGAGGCATAATATGTGGCAGCGCCGAAAAGCACTGCAGCAAAACTGGCCGCTATGGCGAAGCGCCGCATCGGCGTGATCCACGTTCTCTTGGTAACAGGCATCTCCACTTCCACAGCCTTAGGGGTCTCTTCGGGCAGCTGCTTCATGAAGTTGCTGGCGAAGTTGTCAAAATATCCCTCTGGCACCTTGAAAGGATTCTCCTGACCGAATTTCTGTTTCAGTAGTTCTTCTGTCATGATCTTTCTATTTTGTTATTAGACGTTGTATTCGTAGAATGGTTTAACACATACTCAGAAATTTTTTTCACGGCGATGTGATAGGAGGCTTTCAGGGCTCCCTCACTGGTTCCCATGAGCTTGGAGAGCTCACTGTATTTCATCTCGTCGAAGTAGCGCAGGGTGAACACCGTGCGCTGTACCTCTGGCAGCGCCGCGATGGCTTCCTGCAGCAGAGCCTGGGCTTCGTCGCCGTCGAAGTAGTCGTCGGCCATCAGTCGGTTGGCCACGGCCAGATCGGCATCGGCACTCACCTTGTGTTGCTGTCGCCGCAGGTGGTCAAGACTCTCATTGATGGCAATGCGGTAGAGCCAGGTGGAGAGTTTCGACTTGTTCTGAAAGTCCTTGATACTGTTCCATGCCTTCATGAACGTGTTCTGCAGCACGTCGTTGGCATCATCATGATCGAGCACGATACGGCGGATCTTCCAGTACAGCGGTTCCGTATAGAGCTGTACGATCATGCCAAAGGCGCGCCGTTGCTGTCCGGGCTCCATCAGCATGTTCAATATCTGTTCCTCGTCGTATTGCTTGGCCATACCTTATTAAAAATATATATATGGTTTCAGATGCTCTTTCAGGGCTTTATCGTAGCCATAGACATCGTTGTACTCTTTCAACACCCCGTTCTGGTCGGGATACAGTGTATAATAGGTGATGAACACGGGAACAGCCGGTTCCACCTTCACCTGATGCACCAGTCTGTCCTTGTCGATCTCGGGCTGTTCCATTTTCTCTTCCTCCCCTTCATGAAGGCGGAGGTCGGCAGTCATGGAGTATTTGATCTTATCCAACAGCTCGTCATCGGGGTCGTGAAGAAGGAACCTGGCGAGCTCGAACGGCTGCTGCACACGCACACAGCCATGACTCACTGCCCTGAACGAGCGTTCGAACACCCAGGGCGAGGAGGTGTCGTGCAGATAGACCGAGTGGTTGTTGGGGAAGCGGAAGATGATCCGTCCCAAGGAGTTCCCCGGTCCGCCCCGCTGCACGATATACTGTTTCCCGTCGGCAATCTTACTGTATGATCCCCGGTAATACTCTAATTTCCCTTCTTTCTTGTCAAAGATATACATGTTGTTCCGCTTCAGGTATCCATGACTATAGACGATGCCTAAGGCGATACTTTTCGGGACGAACCACTGCGGGTTCACATCCATGCGTTCGATCTTGCTGGTGAGCAAAGGGGTCTTGCTCTTCTTCGTACCACAGCCCACACGCATCGACAGGGTGGAGTCAGGACAGACCGCATAGAGTCTGAAGGCGGGCACATTCACCAGCACGTATTTCTTATGCTGTTCAGGGGCATCTTCGAGATACCACCGGCACCGCTCGATGTTGCAGAGGGTGGTCAGTTTCTCGGCCTTTGTCAGCTTCTCTTCCTTGAATCTCCGGCACAGGGTCTTGTACAGTTTGTTCGTGGGCTGCACCTCGTGGAGGAAGGTGGCCACACTGTCATGACTGATCTTATTGAAGGCACTGCTGAAGAATGCCTCCTTGGGGCGTTTCACCTTCACGTCGAACAGCTGATAATAGGTGACATGCAACGAGTCGCTGTCTTTGACGTCGCAATGGTTCATCACATACTCTGCGTTGAGGTATCCGTACCGCTGTCCGGCACAATAGCGCAGGAATGCCTTCGTGAGGTTATATTCCAATCGGGCCAGTACGGCGTTCAGGTTCTTCACACTGTCGCCCACCTCCAACTGTCTCACTCGCTGCAGGTCGATCTGGATCTGGCGGCGGCGGAACACATCCGGTGAGATACCACCCTCCTCTACCCTGTCTAAGTAGGCCACTAAGGAATCGGCACGGCTATCCACCCCATGGCGGTCGATCCAGAGCAACGGCTGTCCCTCTAAGTAATGGTTGCGCACATGGCGGTCGGCAGCCAACTCTCCCTGATCCTCCCGGGCGAGCCGTCTGAGCTGCTTCCTGACCTGTTGGGCATCCACCACATAGTCGGACCTCTTCATCGCGGAAAAGGTCTCAAGGGTTAAAAAGCGATTGGGATTCTCTTGCTTCTCCTGACAGGCAACAACTACGCATGTCAGGAGAAGAAGGTATATCGTTACTCTACACACGACAGTGTCAGTAAAACTATTTCACGGAAATCTTGCGAACAACCTTACCTACCTTCACAATGTAGCATCCCTTCGGCAGACTGAGCTCATAGCTGCGCTCCGGGCCATCAACTTTCACACTCATCACACGCACACCGGCCACATTGTAGATGTACAGCATCTGACCGTTGGCATTAGACACCACCAACGTGTTTCCCTGTAGCACGACGGCAGGCTGTAGGATCTCCTGCTCAATGATCTCGATAGAGCGTGATGACGACGCAATCATGGTGGCGGGAATGCCAAACATCATTGCGGCGGCGAGGGTTATCGTGAGTATCTTTTTCTTCATAAGCGCTTATATTTTCTGCAAATATACATGTTTTCTCCGAAACAAACAACAAAAAATGTAAAAAAAACACGATTAACCTCGATTTTTTACAATATTACAGCTCAAACACATCATTTTCGGCTGTCAGGTAAGTCTCTGGAAACACCGCACGCGCTTCGTTGAGCATCACCTGCTCGTCCTCATACCGGGCGGAATAATGTCCCAGCAGCAGACGACCGGCACCGGCAGCCTTCGCCACCATCGCGGCTTGTTCCGCCGTACTATGATAGTACAGCTTCGCACGGTCGGCCTGTTCGTTGCAGTACGTACTCTCGTGGTAGAGCAGGTCAACACCTTTCACCATCTCTGCCAGTCGCGGCATGTATTTCGTGTCACTGCAGAAAGCATACGACCTCGCTGGATCGGCGGGCGTCACCAGTTCTTCATGGGGCACCACGTCACCGTTCTCCTTCACCCAGCCGGCACCGTTCTTGATGTTGTTGATCTGACTGACGGGGATCTCCAAGTAGTCGATCATATCGCGCCGGATATGGGGCAGCGTGGCCTTTTCCCTGAACAGGAAACCGCAACAGGCGACACGGTGGTTCAACGGGATACTGCTCACCGTCAGACTCCTATCTTCGTAAATCACCTGCATCACAGTGGTATCAACGGCATGGAACACCACCTCGAACTCAAGTCCCTTGCAGAACAGTTCCATCTGTGCCTGCAACAGCACCTCCAACTCCTGGGGGGCATACACATGCAACGGGGCGGTGCGTCCTAACAGACCGAAGGTACTGATCATACCGATCAGACCAAAGCAGTGGTCACCGTGAAGATGAGAGATAAAGACCGCATGCAGACGGTTGAAATGGATATGTGAGCGGCGCAGCTGGATCTGTGTCCCTTCACCGCAGTCGATCATGAACTGCTTGTCACGCAGCTCCACCACCTGCGAGGTGGGCATGTGTTTCAAGGTGGGCAACGCACTCCCACATCCTAAGATATATACTCTGAATGGCTGCATCCTCGACTTATTTCAGACGTTTATAGGCATAGATGCCCTTGTCGTTCTCCAAGAGCAGACTGTCGGCCCCTAACTCATAGATGCTGAAGGTGTCGGCAGAGAGCACCAACAGACCATTGCAGATCTTCCAGTCAACCAATGGCTTCGGCTCGGTGATGTCAGACACCACGACACCGCCTTCCTGCAGTTCGAACGACTTGTCGAGACTCACCCATTTGCCCAATAAGGTGGTCATGTTCACCACCTCCTTGGCTTTCGCCGGCTCATCGACGGTGGCCTCGCGGGCTAACATCACCGCCATGCGGTCACCCACGCCTAATCCTCCTTTGACGTTCGACACGGAGTCGTCGTTGATACTGATATAGAGGGTGTCGCCCTTGTCGGTAATCAGCTCCAGCGTATGCATGGCCGACCCGTCGCCGCATCGCCCGTAGAGGCTCTTGTCCTCGATGGTTTCTTCTGCAATGATTGTCGTATCTTTTTCAACGACAGGAGCAGGTTTCTGATCCTTACAGGAGAACGTGAGGGTGATGACCGTCAGTCCTAAAAAGAGATAAACCAATTTCTTCATAATCTACACTTGATTCAATGCTGTTCTACTCTTGTTTCTTTGCTTCATTCCATAATTCATCCATTTCGGATAACGTCATTTCTGTCAATGGCTTACCCACCTTGATCGAATGGGCTTCTATATAGTTGAACCGTCGGATGAATTTCTGGTTCGTATGCTCTAATGCGTTGTCGGGATTGAGTTTGTACAGACGGGCGGCGTTGATCACCGAGAAGAGGAAGTCACCCAACTCTTTGGTGGCATTCTCTTTGTCCTCTTTTTTCAACTCCGCTTCCAATTCGCCGAGCTCCTCCCTCACCTTCTTCCACACATCCTGCTTATCCTCCCAGTCGAAGCCCACATTGCGCGCTTTGTCCTGGATGCGGTAAGCCTTGATCAGACTGGGAAGGGCATCGGGCACACCGCTCAGCACGCTCTTGTTACCGTCTTTCTCTTTCAGCTTGATCTGTTCCCAGTTCTGCAGCACCTGGTCGGCGGTTGTCACATGCTCGCATGCCTTGTCTGCCTCCTTAGCCTGGTAGCGTGGATCGTCGAGGGGCAGCGGATCCTTCTTCCCCACCTGCGAAGGGTCGTAGATATGGGGATGGCGGAAGATCAGTTTGTCGGCCTGCTGGTTACACACATCGGCGATGTCGAAGTAGTCGGTCTCTGATCCGATCTTCGCATAGAACAGTACGTGCATCAGTACGTCACCTAACTCTTTCCGGATATTATGGGTGTCGTTCTTCATCAGCGCATCGCACAGCTCGAACGTCTCCTCGATGGTGTTGGGGCGCAGACTCTCATTGGTCTGCTTTCTGTCCCAAGGACATTTCTCACGCAGCTGGTCGAGCACATCGATCAGTCGGCCGAAAGCCTCCAGTTTCTCTTCTCTTGTATGCATTTTGATTCATTTTTTCGGGGGTTGCGAGATTACCCTCGTGCTATCTCACCTCCGCATGAAGACCGCGAAAGTTTGTTGCAAATGTCGCAATTATTTCGGATATTACCAAATAAATCGCATAGATTTTTGCGAACGGTCGGTTGTTCGCAAACCTTTACGTTAAATTAACACGTCAGAACGTATCAACGTTGCCAAGTTTTTTATATCTTTGCATCACAAATCAAAAAACGATCAATTTATAAACAAATCATGAAAAAATTACAAGCTTTAAACAAACAGACTGCGCCCAAAAGCGTGATGCCTGAGAGAATCATTCAGTTTGGTGAGGGTAACTTCCTCCGTGCATTCGTTGACTGGATTATCTGGAATATGGATGCCAAGACCAACTTCAACGGAAGTGTGGTGGTGGTACAGCCCATCGAGAGAGGTATGGTTGACTGGCTCAACGGTCAGGACTGTCTGTACCACGTGAATCTGCAGGGCCGTCTCAACGGAGAGGCCGTGAACAGCTTAGAGCGTATCGATGTCATCAGTCGTGCACTGAACCCCTATAGCCAGAACGCTGCCTTCATGGCTTTGGCCGAGCAGCCCGAGATCCGTTTCGTCATCTCCAACACCACCGAGGCTGGTATCGCCTTCGACGACACGTGTAAGTTCACCGATGCTCCTGCCAGCAGCTACCCCGGTAAGCTCGTGCAGCTCCTCTACCGTCGTTTCAAGACATTCGACGGTGATCCGAAGAAGGGTCTCATCATCATGCCCTGCGAGCTGATCTTCCTCAACGGTCATCACCTCAAGGAGTGCATCTACAAGTATATCGAGCTGTGGAAAGAAGACCTGGGTGCCGACTACGAGGCATTCAAGGAGTGGTTCACCAAGTACAACTATGTATGCGCCACCCTCGTTGACCGTATCGTTCCGGGATTCCCCCGCAAGGAGATTGCCGACATCCAGCAGAAGATCGGCTACAAGGACAACCTCGTCGTACAGGCAGAGATCTTCCACCTCTGGGTGATCGAGAAGCCGGAGAACATGGACATCGAGGTGCTCCGCGACGAGTTCCCCGCCGAGAAGGCCGGTCTGCATGTGCTCATCGCAGAGAGCGAGAAGCCCTACCACGAGCGTAAGGTCACCCTCCTCAACGGTCCGCACACCGTTCTCTCTCCCGTCACCTTCCTCAGCGGCGTGAATATCGTGCGTGATGCCTGCAACCACCCCGTACTGGGCAAATATATCCACAAGGTACAGTTCGAGGAACTCATGGAGACACTGAACCTGCCGATGGACGAGCTCCGTCAGTTTGCCAGTGATGTGTTAGAGCGTTTCAACAACCCGTATGTGGATCATCAGGTGACGAGCATCATGCTCAACTCATTCCCGAAGTTCCAGGCCCGCGACCTGCCCGGCGTGAAGACTTACCTGGAGCGCAAGGGCGAGCTGCCACAGGGTCTCGTCTTCGGTCTGGCTGCCATCATCACCTATTATAAAGGTGGCAAGCGTGAGGACGGCACAGAGATCGTTCCCAACGACGACCAGAAGATCATGGATCTGCTCAAGGAGCTGTGGGCAACGGGCGACACGCAGAAGGTTACCGATGGCGTGTTAGGTGCCGAGTTCATCTGGGGTGAGGATCTCCACAACGTGAAGGGCCTGGCAGAGCTCGTGAAGAAAGACCTTGACCTGATTCAGGAGAAGGGTATGCTCGAGGCCGTCAAAACGATTTTGTAAAGAGCGCAAGGGGTAATCGAAGGCGCGGGAGTGCGAGGGCACGAAGGCGCGAGATTACTCTCAAGGATAGGTTCTGTATTCGGGAACTGATTTCGCTCTCATTCATTAAAAAAGAGTCTGGAAATCCGAAGGCACTGAAAAAGTCCCTATAGACTCTTTTTAACAATTAAAGGCTGCACATAGTCATGAAATAGTTTGGCTATGTGCAGATTTTTTTGTACCTTTATAGCATAAAACTTAAAGGTTAT
>Ga0310697_10000318_pt1 | contig 68182 bp, 51 predicted proteins | sample 172DNAGHGlowgp2_FD_203883 | JGI IMG/M metagenome (GOLD analysis project Ga0310697, IMG submission 203883) | Sheep rumen microbial communities from Palmerston North, Manawatu-Wanganui, New Zealand - 1728 DNA GHGlow gp2 (v2) (version 2) | ecosystem: Host-associated > Mammals > Digestive system >...
CCTCTTCCCATTCCGAACAGAGAAGTTAAGCCCGACCGCGCCGATGGTACTGCCCTACAGGTGGGAGAGTAGGTCGTCGCCCAATACCATAGCCCTTCAGATTTCTGAAGGGCTTTTTTGTTTTAAACAGTGTTAGAGTCGCATAATTTCGCGCCTTCCACCTCCCACCCAGATACAAACAACTTGGTATTGCCAGTCTGATGCTAAGATCGATACCAAGACATACAATGGCAAGTTTCTACGACATCGGCCGGGCGTCTAAATACGCGAACAATATACCATACCAGATTCTTGTCGGCGCAAAACCCTGTGTCTCTACACTAAACCGCAGCAATATTTAAGTATTAGCGCACCTTAATCCTTTTTACAATCTTCTTATTTGTTCCTCCGTCATAACCCATAAGCAATATCCTCGCGAGAATCAAATATTACATACGCCAATCCGAATCGCGCCTGAATATTCAATTCTCCTATCGATATTTGTAATGTATTAAAAATCAATTATTTATATCTTTGTGCCCAAGAATCAAGATTGTCTCTGTCGTTGCCATCACCTGATGGGATTCCCTTCTGATCCTACAGCTGCTGGTCTTCCAATGCGAACGGGAAAGCCCGCTACATGGGCATTTCATGCGATTTCATGCCACTTTTTGGCGAGTCTCCAAGAAAAAAATGCGCACTCCTCTGTAACTTTCATTCTTGTTGTCAGTATAACTAATTGACTTACAACAGACTTTGTGATAAGGAAGAAAAAATAAAAAAAAATCACGGAAAAGAAATATCGAACGAAAAAAAATGTATTTTTGCAAGTTAATTATAAAGTGTATAGTGTATGATAGACTACGTAAGTATTCGAGACAAAATGTTAAGAGCCAGGGAGGGGACTAACCTTCCACGGTCGGTTTTTTCATCTGCTAATAGATTGAAATATAATAAATTAAATAAACAATAGTAATAATTAAAATCAAAACGATGAAAAAATTTATGATTTTTCTGCTAATGACAGTCCTGTACTTAGGGACGTGTCAGGCACGCAGCGAAGCATCCCATCCAAACAATGGGAAGTTAAAGCTGCTCAGTTGGGTCAGCCCAACGCCCTCGGAATCGTTTTTGACGCCTGCCGATGCGCCGTCATCCCCCGTGGATGTAACGGTGAAGTCCGGTGATGGCGCATATTCGGTTTCTATTGTGGGCTTGGGAAGCATGTGCAAGGACCAAGGCGGCGGTTCAACTCCTGACGACGGTGTGACGCTGACTGCCGTGGTTGGTGGCCCTATCACCAGTACCGCCGTATCGTACATTTGGTTTTTGGACGGTACTGCCATCGCTGGTGCTACCCATCAGACGTATGATTTCAACTCTGCGTCTCTGCCTGCGGCTTATGATGGTAACGTCCACGAGTTTGTCGTGGAAGTGTCTGTTGGAGCTTCTTCCGACTGCGCTGTCCAACGCTCTCCCGTGCATTACTTCATTTCGCCGAGGGTGATTGACACTATCTCGGGTCCTGAGGCCGCTTGTGCGAATGCGGATTTGACCCTCACGGCTGGCATCAAGTCCATTACTCCCCTTGGTGCTACGATCACGGGTTGGCAATGGTATCAGGGTGGTTCGACCTATCCCGTTGCCACTACCACGGAGAACACGATCACTCTTTCCCGTGATGTCCTTGGAACTTACAATTGGCATGCCGAACCGATTCTCTCTGACGGTCCTGCATGTATGGTCATTCCTGTTAATACTTGGAATGTGTCTTCTGTTAAAACGATTGAAGCTTCTGGTAAGCCTGAAATTACCCGCACGAGCACTGATGCGCTCTGCGAAGGCGATGTGCTTACGCTGACTTTGAAGAGTGATGCTATTACCTTCACGAATCTCGCTACACCTGGTGTTCCCACTTATGAATTGTATCTGGATGGTGTTCTTGTCTACAGCGGCACCGCTGCTACTTACACTACCACCCTTAACAATGCGGGTACCTATAATTATACGCTTAAAGTCGTTTATCCTAACTACAACTGCACTGAGCTTGTCTCTGATCCTATCACGGTTAAAGTCAATGCTGCTCCTGTGTTAACGATTGCTGGCAACAATGTGATTTGTTCCGGTCAAGAGACTAACAATATTGTGGCTACGGCAAGCCCGACCACTCCTGCCATTGCAACTTGGGCATGGACTGTTCCGACTGGAGCCACCGCTTCTACTACCGCTACCCAGAATGCTAACAAGCCGGGCAATTATTCTGTTGTTGCTACAACGGCTGCCGCTGATGGTGCTTGTCAGGCTTCTGCCGATTTCTATGTCCATCAGTTCGGTGCTGATTTACAGCTCACCGCTTCTGACTACTATGTGTGCCCCGGTTCCACCGTTGCACTTAATGCCAACGTTGATGGCTGGACCAATCAGAACATTACTTACACGTGGACCGGTGCCGGCACAGGCACGGGCTCTACTCTTGTCGTGACCCCGACAACCTCAGGCGACAAGACCTATCATGTCAGGGCTGCGGTCACCGGCGTGTCGGATTGCTATGTCGAAGGCGACATTGTTGTCCATGTTTATAATACGATTACGACTGACATCACGGTTGCACCTGCTTCCACCGACATTTGTGAAGGTGGCAATGCAACGCTTACCGCTTCAGGTACGGTTAACGGTGCCGCTTACACAGGACCGTTCAACTGGTATATGAATGGAGAACTTCTCCCCGGTTATACGACCGCTTCTGTTGTGATGAATCTCAACAATCCTGGCACGTATGTGTTCAAAGCCGCTCCGGCCAATGTAGACACGGCATGTGCCTTCGTTGCTCCCTCTGGAAATGCTACTGTGAATGTTCACGCCAATCCTGATGTGACCATCACGGGCAACAATGTGATTTGCGACAATGGTAGTGCTACTTTGTCTGTTCCTAACGTCAGCACGAACACCTACACGTGGACTGGTCCCAAGCCGGGTAACGCCAATCAATTGGTAACTGATCTGCCGGGTGTTTACTCATTGACAGTTAAGGATCAATACAACTGTGAGGGTCATGGCGAGATTGCCGTCGTCCAATTGGGTGCAGACCTTCAGGTTTATGCCTCTGAGACAACGGTTTGTCCCGGCACCCCTGTGACGTTGAATGCCAATCTCGACGGTTGGAATAACTACGATATTACTTATGAGTGGTCTGATGGACTCGGAATTAACCCGACCGTTACCGCGAATGCCGCTGGAACCTATACAGTGACGGCGACAGCCAAGGAAGGTACTACAGTAATGTGCACAAAGATCGCAAGCATTACGATCAATCAGATTAACGAGACCGCTCCGACAGTTACAGTTGACAGAAATTCTGCTGAGAATATCTGCCAAGGCGGTATTGCACAGTATACAGCCTCTGCGACAGGTGGTAGTGTAGCCTCAATTAGTGGTTGGAAATGGTTCTTGGACGGTGTTGAGATCCCCGGACAGAATCTGGCTACTGTGTATGTGAACCTGTATGATACAGGTGTGCATCATTTCTCGGCTCAACCGCTTGGCTTCGAGTGTATTGCCCCTGGAGCAACGTCTTCTGACAAGACGACGAAAGTGTACTTGATGCCCGAAGTTACCATCTCTGGCAACAACCAGATTTGCGATGGTACTACGACCAACAACATCACGGCTCAAGTGATTGGCGGTTCTGGCAATTATACCTATACGTGGGCAGTTCCGACTGGTGCTACCGCTGCTGGTAATAATGCTACGCAAAACGCCAACAAGCCTGGTGTCTATACGCTTACGGTTAAGGACAACATCTCTAATTGCCAGACAGAGGTTGACTTCACGGTGTATCAATTAGGTGCTGATCTCCAACTGACTGCTGATAAATTGCAGATCTGTTTAGGTGAGATGATCGTTTTGAACGCCAATCTTGATGGCTTCAACAGCGAGGTTGTGAGCTACTCATGGACGGGTGATGGAATCAATGCGCCCGCCACTGGTTCAACTGTGAGTGCAGTTCCCTCCGCTTCAGGAAGTCAAAAGTATGTCGTAACAGCAACTGCTGGCGACTGTTCTGTTAAGGATTCTCTTACTGTGTCAGTAACACAAGGTACCGCTTATGCAACTCATGTTACAAGAAATAATGGTTCTGAGTACTGTGAGGGTCAAGAGATTGCTTACTTCCATGCTTATACAACTCCTGCTCTGCCTTCCAGCACATTATATACGTGGTACTTGGATGGTGTGCAGATTCCTGGCGAGAATCGTGAAAATCTTTTCTTGAATAATGTCAGTATTGGTTCGCACTGGGTTTATGCTACAGTAGTCGTTGACGGATGTAATACAGCTTCTATGTCAACTGAAAGTGTGAACTTCAATGTTCACGCTGCTCCTGTAGTCTCGATTACAGGCAATAATGTGATTTGCAATGGTGATACTGCAGTGTTGACAGCTCATGCAAGTACTATGGCTGTGTTTCCTTCTACAGGTAATTCTTACAGATATACATACGCATGGAGCAATGGTCAAACTACTACAAGTACTGCTTCTACTACCAATCAAATTAAGGTTACGGAACCGGGTACATATACTGTTACTGTGACAAATCGTATTAACCGTAGTGGTTGGGTTAATCTTTGTTCTACCGTTGCTACTATCGAGGTTACCTCTTTCGGTGGCAATATCCAGATGACGGTTGACAACAACGCTATCTGTCTCGGCGAGACGGTGGTGCTGAATGCCAACTTGAATGGTTTCAATAACGAGAACATCGAATATGCATGGACGGGCAACGGCCTCGGCAACATCGCTACCGGTTCTCAGGTGAACGCTACTCCCACCGCTCAAGGCGAACAAAAGTATGTTGTTACCGCTTCTGCCGGCAACTGCGAGATGAAGGATTCTGTTATCGTCAATGTGACGAAGGGCCAGACCTACACCACTACCGTTAGTCTCGGTTCATTCGGTTTACAATATATCTGTGAAGGTGTAGATAATCATTTCAAAGCTGAATCCACTCCTGCTGCTACTGCTTATGTTTGGTATCTTGACGGTGTTGAGATTCCTGGTGAACACCAGGCTTTACTCACGCTGCAAATGAATAATGTAGGACTTCATACCTTGGCTGCCAAGGCTGTTGTGACGGGTTGTGACACTGCAGTTGTTTCTGATAACTATTCATTTGATGTGACTCCTATTCCTGTTGTTACGCTCTCTGGCAACAATGTCATTTGTAATGGTGACACTGCTGTTATTGTTGCTACTGCTGATACGAATGATATACCGGCATGGACTGAAACTTACGCATTTGCATGGAGCGATGGTACTTCTGGCAATACCCTGAAGACCACTGTTCCGGGTACTTACACGGTTACTATCACGGATGTTCATAACAACACTAACTGTCATTCTACTGCTTCTATCGAAGTTGTCACTTTCGGCGGCAACTTGACTATGACGGTTGACAATAATGCTATCTGTCTCGGCGAGACGGTGGTGTTGAATGCCAACTTGAACGGTTTCAACAATGAGAATATTGAATACGCATGGACGGGCAATGGCCTCGGCACCATCGCTACCGGTTCTCAGGTGAACGCTACTCCCACCGCTACGGGCGAGCAGAAGTATGTGGTTACGGCTTCCGCTGGTAACTGCGAGATGAAAGACTCCGTCATTGTCACGGTTCATGAGATTCCCAGCAAGCCTTCTTTGTCACTTAGCGATCATAACATCTGTGTTGGCGAGCAGGTCACGTTGACTGCTGACAATACAGGTGCAGGTAGCAACTACACCTACACTTGGTACAAGGATGGCGTTGTGATTCCGGGTGAGAACACTCGTGAGATCATTCTGACTCTCACCGAAGTTGGCGAGCACATGTTCAGAGTGAGCAGAACGAATGCCTACGGTTGCACTTCCGCGCTCACCACTCCGACGAACAGCACCAAAGTTACGGTTCACGAAATTCCGGTTGTCACGCTTACGGGCGACCACTACTATACTACCGACATCACCAGTGCTAAGATTATGGCTTCTGTCACGCCTGCCGGTAACTACACTTACGAGTGGAGCAACGGTGAGACCCGCACGAAAGCCAACCACGATACAATCACGGTCAGCGCTCCTGGCGGTTATGGTGTCTACACGGTGACGGTTACCTCTGCCAACGGTTGTTCGGCCATTTCTGATCCGTTCACGGTTTCTTCCGTGGTTGATCTCCAGGCCTACATCACCGGCGCCGAGGCTGCTTGTCAGCACGATGTCGTTACCCTCTCTGCTGTTGTTGATTATGACCTCGAAGGCCACACCTACAGATGGTTGGTCAACAACCAGATCATTACTGATGTTCATGGTATCACCGGTTCTACGACCGCTCACTTGTTCTTCCCGGTTGACTCCCTGTATCAATACTACGGTTCAGTTCTGGCCAACGAGTTCACGGTCGAGATCGTGCGTCCTGGCTGCGACTCTGTTGTCAAGAGCCCCGTCCACCCGTTCTTGATCACTCCGGTGCCTTACGTCTATGTTGCGGCTCCTGAGAAGATCTGTAAGGGTGACAGCACTACGCTTATGGCTGTTGTTTATCAAATCGGTGAAAATGCTCAGTATCAATACGAGTGGTTCTCCAGACACAGCGGTACTATTACTTCACTTGGTACGACCAACTATGTGAACACATACGATGTTCCTGCCAATAAGATTGAAGGTTATGAATATGCTGTTAGAGTGATTTATCAGGATCTTGCCTGTAACTCCGATACTTCTGATTTTGTTTCTATCCCGTTCTACACTGAGCCTCAACCTATCAAGCTGCACATCGATCCTCGCACGATTTGCACTACCAACCAGGCTTCTGTTTGGATTACTGATCCGAACACTGATCCTGTTGATTTCGGTGCTGTTAATTACACTTGGTATGTCAATGGCTTCGAGATGACGCTTGCTCACGGTGACACGCTCGTGGTTGATTTTGACCACAATGGTGACTACACCTTCTGGGCAACTGCACAGTATGCCAACTATCCTTGTGCTTTGTCTTACACTGATACTCTGACCGAGAATGTTGTGATGCACCCGACGGTTGCAATCACGGGCGACCCGATCATCTGTCATGGCGATACTATTAACCTGTATGCCAATGTCAACGACACTGTCGGTACTATGAATTACACCTATGAGTGGAGACTGTACAACTATTCACTTGAGGATATCGCTAATAATGATATCGTTGTTGGTTCCCATAATGCTAACATGTACGTCAACAACGGAAATACTACTTTCAATGTTTCTGGTTCCAACGATCCTTGGTTGAGTGTTTTCGGTGTTAATGCTCAAGATTATCCTTATGTTTATACTGTTGTTATCACCACTCCGGAAGGTTGCCGCGTTGAGAGTGATCCTTACTTCGTGTACGTGAATGATACTATCAAAGTCGTCACCACGGTTGATTATGACACTGTGTGTGCCAACGGTGAGGTTACCCTTACCGCCCATCTCGGCAATTGGAACGCTGACAATTTGGTCGCTCAGTGGGAAGTGAAAACTTATGATGCTAATAATTCTACCTGGTCTTCTTGGACTGCCATTCCTTATGGTACTTCCGGTATTCTGCATCACGTGCCTGGTGTGACTTCAGCTTATCGTATTCACGTCACTCAGACTACTTCAAATTGTGAAGCTTATAGCGAGCCTGACACGGTTGTTGTTATGCCTCCGCATACAATTGACCATATTGTTGCTATTAATGCTAATTCAGCATATCCGACCACAAGCGTCTGTAAAGGTGCTCAGCTTGATGTAGTCGCCTATGTTAGAGTTTACGATCAAGATGGTAATCCTGTTTGTAAGCGTGTTGATCCTACTGATCCTACTAGCCCATGTATTCAGGATACGCTTCCTGATGGCACTCCCAAGGTTGATGCTTTAGGTAATCCTGTTTATCTCTATGAGTATGAGATAGACAATAGTCTGCATTATGTTTGGAAACTCAATGGTATTACTCTAAATGATATTAATGAACCTGTCTTCAGTGCCCAAGCTGGTATCTATGATAATGATCCTGTTGACTATGTCTATAGTGCCTATATTGCTTATGATATTCCTGGATGTGATATCGTTGAGGTCGCTTCTGACACGATTCATGTGAGACGTAACCCGATCGTTATCATTGAGGGTAACCACAACTTCTGCTACTTCGGTTCTACTTATGACAATATCCAGTTGACTGCTTGGGTTGACGGTGACTATGATCCGGATGCTACTTACAAGTGGTACAAGAATGGTATGGACAGAACTGGTTTCCATCATGGTTATAACAACCACTACATTGAGCGTTGGGAGCCCTCTTACGATAACCCCTACGAATTCACTGTTGAAGTGACTAATGGTGATGGTTGTACGACTATTTCTGATATTCATTACGTCAATGTCTATGATAAACCGGTTGTCAATATTACGGCCAGTGCCGACTCTATTTGCGAGAACGGTTCTGTTGAGCTGCGTGCCAATTTGGATAACTACAATGATCCTATGTTGACATTCCAATGGTATCGTAACTCCATTAACAATTCTCACATCATCCCCGGTGCTACGCATGAGGTTGAAACCTTCTATCCGGAGCTTGGTACGACGAATTTCATCGTTGAGGTTACGCACTTGATGGACTACGATCAGACCTGCATCGGTTACGACACCTTCGAGATTAAGGTGAACCCGATACCGGTTGTTACAGCTGAATATCGTAATCTTCCTTATACTACTATCTGTGACGGTAGAGAGGTTAAGATTGCTGCTGGTGTTCTTCCTAACACGGGCATTGCTGGCGGTGAGGTTTACACTTGGTATCGTAATGGCGAGGTTATTCCTGGTTTCCATGGCGACACTTTGGTTGACTTCCCGACCTCCGTTGACAATGAGCCCGCTGTTTACACCTACGCTGTTTCTGTCAAGCAGAGTGCTTCTGGTTGTCAGTCTAATATCTTCACTCTCACACCGTCTATCACGGTCAACCCGAATCCTGCTCTTGAGCTGACCACCGATCCTATCGTGTGTGACACTGCTGGTAATAATATCACGCTTGTTGCGAACATGGTTCCCACGACCGTTGGTTCTCCGTTGAAATACTCTTGGTATGAGGATAACCACTTGTTGGCTGGTTTCGAAGTTCCTACTGATACGAATGTTATTTCCTTCCATAAGGATTACAGAGACTACCCGTATAGCTTCAGCGTAAAGACTGTTAATACTTTCGGATGTATCTCCGAGGCTTCTGCCATCGTTTATGTTATGGCTGAACCGGTTGTCAACATCACGTCTACTGATACTAACATTTGCGTGGGTGGTGCGATTACCTTGACGGCCACGTTGAACGACTGGAACGCTGACATGCTTACCTATCAATGGTACGACGGTACGACCCTTATCCCGGGTGCTACTCAGCTTAGCTACACTGTTGCTCCTACTGTTGGTGTTCATAAGTATAACATTCAAATTGACCAGCTTACTTCTCTCTGCCACGCTACTTCTGACACCGTGAAGGTTGAAGTTGTTGCTGATCCTACCATCACGATTACCTACGCTGCTAATCAGTACACTGTTTGCGACGGTTATCAGGTTGACCTGACGACCACTGTCACTGGCGGTGTTGCTGGCGGTGAGGTTTACACTTGGTATCGCAATGGTCAAGTCATCGAAGGTGCTACTTCCGCCACCTACAGTGAGGTTGTGAGTGCTCTAAATGGCGAGCCTACCACTTATAACTATGCTGTGTCTGTTGCTCAGACTGCTCACGCTGGTTGTGAGTCTAATGTGTACGATCAACTTAATACGATTACTGTCAATCCGAACCCCGTTGTGGTTCTCGTGACCGATCCTATCGTGTGTGACACTACGGGTGACAATATTACCCTGAAGGCTAATATGGATCCCGCTAATGTTGGTTCTACTGTCAACTTCAAGTGGATGGAAGACAATGCTATCATTAATCCTGCTACCTACACTGTTGTTGCTAACAACGAGATCAAGCTGCATAAGGGTTACAGAGTCTATCCGTACAATTTCTCTGTTGAGGTTGTGAACGACTATGCTTGCTCTGCTACCAGCGAGGCTCAGGTTTCTGTGAATGCTAATCCGATTGTTAACACCACTGTTACTGAAGATTCTATCTGCGTTGGTGGTGAAATCACGATGACTGCTAACTTGAATGACTGGAATGCTGATATGCTTACTTTCCAATGGTACGACAATAATGTACTCATCCCGGGTGCCACCTCTTTGAGCTACACTGTTGTTCCTACTGAAGGTAACCACAGCTATCATGTGAAGGTCTTCCAACTCACTTCTGAGTGTGAAGCTACTTCTATTCCGTTCCCAGTTGTTGTGAATGCGGATCCGGTTGTCACGATGGTTTCTATCTCTGACACGAATGTCTGTAACGGTGCTCAAATCACAGTTGCTGCTACGATCGATGCTCATGGTATGGATGCTTCTAATGCCATCTACACTTGGTATCGCAATGGTATCCTCATCCCGGGTGCTACTGCCGCTACTATCCAAGACAATCCTGCTACGATTGACAACAATATTCAGCACTACTACTACACGGCTGTTGTGACGCTCCCGCAGGCTGGTTGTACTTCTATGCCGAAGTCCTCTGAAACTGTCAATGTCTACCCGAATCCTGTCGTTGTGATTTCTGGCGACGCTCATGTTTGCGAAACCGACAGTGTCTTCTTGATTGCCAATGTTGACACGACTGCTTTCGCTGTGGGCAACCTGCACTTCACTTGGTACGAGTCTGGTACAATTCATGACAATATGGCTTACAACCTTGGCGACAACAGATTCTTCGCCGAATACTTCTATCCGCGCGACGAACCGTACGTTTTCACGGTCAATGTTGAGCGTGACGACATCTCCGCTGCTTGCGCTGCCATGTCTGCCGAGTACTATGTCTATGTTTATCCTCAACCTCTCGTGACCGTCACGGCTACCGAAACTTTGGTTTGCACCGATGGCGAGGTTACCTTGACTGCCAACTTGGCCGATTACAATGCTGACAATCTCATCTATCAATGGTATGAGATCAGACAGCAAGAAGTGATCACCGCCAACAATTACGAGAATGATGTGTATTCGTATGATACGGCTATTGTTGACTACCGTTATTTCATTCCGGGTGCTACAATGCCTACCTATACCACCAACCCGCATGTCACCACTACCTACGGTGTGGTAGTCTACCAAACCAATTCTACTTGCTGGAACGATGACGAAGTGACCATCACGGTGAACGAGATTCCTGTGGTTACTGCTATCAATGTCAGCAATGACACGGTTTGCGACGGTACGCAGGTTACGGTTTCCGCTACTATCGATACAAAGGGTACTCCTGCTGACAATGCTGTCTATACTTGGTACAGAAATGGTGATTTGATTGAGGGTGTGACTGGCGCTTCCTTCAGCGAGAATGTCTTCACCACTGACGATCACATCACGGTGAACAGCTACACGGCTGTTGTCACTCTCCCGATTTCCGGTTGTGTCTCTCTCGAGTCTGCTCCGAACACGGTGACGATTCTGCCTGCTCCGACTACTGTTTCTATCAGCGGTAACAATGTGATTTGTGAGAACGACAGCACAGTCTTGACTGTTTACAGCAACGTTCCTGGCAACATCACTTGGAGCACTGGTTCACATGACAACACTATTACGGTTCCTGCCGGTACCTATACGGTTACGGTTGAGACTCTTGGTTGTCAGATGACCTCTGAACCCTTCACGGTTACTTCCTTCGGTACTGACCTGCTCGTGAGCGCTTCCGCTACCAGCATCTGCCGCGGTGAGCACACCACGCTGTACGTCAACCAAGATGGTTGGCAGGGCAATGTGACCTATCAATGGGATGCTCAGGCTGGTAACAGCACGGCTAACACTGTTGATGTCCAACCCGATTCTACGACTACTTATCATGTGATCGCTACGGTCAACTCTACGAATGGTTCTTGCTCTATCCCGGGTGAGGTCACCATCATCGTGAACCAGTTGCCTGCCGCCTTCACTGTGACGCCCAGCACTGACACCATTTGCGAGGGTCAGCAAATTACCTTCACTGTTCCTGTTGATCCTCAGGTCACCGGTTACATCTGGTACCAGAATGGTGTTGAGATTCCTGGTGAGAACCAGAATGTTCTTACTGTCAACTTCAACGAGGCTGGTAATTACACCTTCGCCGCTAAGGCTATCAGCGTTGAAGGTTGCGTCTCTGCCGAGGCTTCTGCTCCTGTTACTGTGACGGTGACACCTGCTCCGAGCACGGTTACTATTACTGGCGTGAATGTCCTCTGTGAGAACAGCACCACCACCTTGACCGCCCACAGCGATGTGGAAGGCACCTGGACTTGGAGCAATGGTTCCCACGAGAGCACCATTACGGTTCCTGCTGGTACGTATAATGTGACTATGACTACTGCTCAAGGTTGCTCTATGACCTCTGATAACTTCACGGTCACGGCCTTCGGTACGGATCTGCTGGTGAGCGCTTCTGCCACTGCTATCTGCGAGGGTGAGCACACCACTCTGTATGTCAATCAAGATGGTTGGCAGGGTAATGTGACCTATCAATGGGATGCTCAGGCTGGTAACAGCACAGCTTCCACGGTTGATGTCCAACCCGATACCACGACCACTTATCATGTGACGGCTACTGTTTCCTCTACGAACGGTACTTGTCAGGCTGAGGGTGAGGTGACCATCGTTGTTACCCCGCGTCCTGCTCAGGTTGTTGTGACGGCTACTGTCGACACTATCTGCCAGGGTCAGCAAATCACCTTCAATGCTTCAGGTAATGCTTACAGCTACATTTGGTATCAGAACGGTGTTGAGATGGTTGGTGAGAACCAGGCTTCTATCACTGTCAACTTCAACGAGGCTGGCAACTACACCTTCGCTGCTAAGGCTGTCAATGACCAGAATTGCGAAAGCGCCGAGGCTTCTGCTCCTGTCACTGTGACTGTGAATCCTGCCCCGACGACTGTTACCATCACTGGTGTGAATATCCTTTGTGAGAACAGCACCACCACGTTGACCGCCCACAGCGATGTGGAAGGCACTTGGACTTGGAGCAACGGTTCCCACGAGAACACAATTACGGTTCCTGCTGGTACGTATAATGTGACGATGACCACTGCTGAGGGTTGCTCTATGACCTCTGAACTCTTCACGGTCGAGGCCTTAGGTACTGATCTTATCGTGAGCGCTTCTGCCACCGCTATCTGCGAGGGCGAGCACACCACGCTGTATGTTGATCAAGATGGTTGGCAGGGCAATGTGACCTACGCTTGGGATGCTCAGGCTGGTAACAGCACGGCTGCCACGGTTGATGTCCAACCCGATACCACGACCACTTATCATGTGACTGCCACCGTTTCCTCTACGAACGGTACTTGCCAGGCTGAGGGTGAAGTGACCATCGTTGTCACCCCGCGTCCTGCTCAGGTTGTTGTGACGGCTACTGTCGACACGATCTGCCAGGGTCAGCAAATCACCTTTAATGCTTCCGGTAATGCTTACAGCTACATTTGGTATCAGAACGGTGTTGAGATGGCTGGTGAGAACCAAGCTTCCATCACGGTCAACTTCAATGAGGCTGGCAACTACACCTTCGCTGCCAAGGCTGTCAACGACCAGAACTGCGAGAGCGCAGTTGCTTCTCTCCCGGTCACTGTGACTGTGAATCCTGCTCCGACGACTGTCACCATCACTGGTGTGAACATCCTCTGTGAGAACAGCACCACCACGTTGACTGCCCACAGCGATGTGGAAGGCACCTGGACTTGGAGCAACGGTTCCCACGAGAGCACCATTACGGTTCCTGCCGGTACTTACAATGTGACGATGACGACTCCTGAGGGTTGCTCGATGACCTCTGAACTCTTCACGGTTGAGGCCTTCGGTACTGACCTTATCGTGAGCGCTTCTGCTACCAGCATCTGCCGCGGCGAGCACACCACGCTCTCTGTTGATCAGAACGGCTGGCAGGGCAATGTCACCTATCAATGGGATGCTCAGGCTGGTAATGACACCGCTACTACGGTTGATGTCCAACCCACAGCCACGACTACTTATCATGTGACTGCTACTGTCAATTCTACCAATGGAACTTGCCAGGCTGAGGGCTTCGTGACGATCATCGTCAACCAGCTGCCTGTTGTGAGTGCTGTGACAGCTACCGACACCGTTGTCTGCGAGGGTACGCAAGTGACCTTCACCGCTACGGGCGATGCCAACACCACGGGTTACATCTGGTACAACAATGGCGTTGAGATTCCTGGTGAGAACCAGGCTAACCTCACGGTTAACTTCAACGAGCAGGGTGTTTATAACTACGCTGTTAAGGCTATCAGCAATGAGGGTTGCGTCTCTACAATCGCCTTCAATGCTCCTGCTGTGACAGTGAACGCCGCTCCTGCTTCTGTGACTATCTCTGGCGAACTTAACATTTGTGACGGTGGTTATACCACGCTGTATGCGAATGTTGTTCCGAACGAGCCCGCCACCTATGAGTGGTATAAGGATAATGTGGCTGCCAATAACACCACCGACCACCTGACTGTTACCGAGGCTGGTTCTTACAAGGTTGTGGCTTCCTTCAACGGTTGCTCCACCGAGTCTGATCCTGTTAACGTGATGGTTGGTGAGACTCCGCAAGTCGAGCTCACGGCTACTGAGAGCACGATCTGCGTTGGTGGCACTACGGTGATTACCGCCGAGGCTACTGGTCCTAACAATATTGAAATGAACTACAATTGGGAGAATGGCTTCCAGGGTAGCGCTTACACCTTCACTCCTGCTGCTGCCGGTACTTACACCTTCATGGTGACTGTTTCTCAGGCTACCAACGGTTGCACGGCTGCTGACACCATCGACATCACTGTGAACGCTGTCCCGGCCACTCCGGTTGTGACGGTTGATAATGCAGTTGTCTGCAACGGTGGTCAGGTCACGCTGACGGTTACGAATGTTGTTGCCAACGCTACCTACACTTGGACTAAGAACAATGTTGTGATTGGTACCGGTGCTGTCCTCCTTGATTCGCCTGTCGCTGTTGACGGTGATGAGACGGGTTATGTCTACACGGTCGTTGCTGAACTGCCGATGTCTGGCTGTACTTCCGAGGCTTCTGCCAATACTGTTGTCACGGTTATCCCGACTCCGGAAGTTGAGCTATCTGTTGATGGCAACACTACGCTTTGCGCCGGTGGTTCAACCACGCTTTACGCGAATGTCACTCCTGCCAACAACAATTACACCTATCAATGGTATAGAGACAATGTCCTCATCCCTGGTGCTACTGAGGCTACCTACACTGCCGCTGACGCTGCTCGTGAGACCGCTTACAACTATAAGGTTGTTGTCTCCGCTAACGCTGGTTGCGATGTGACCTCTGCTCCTCTCGCTATCACCTTCGTCGCCGATCCTCAGATTGAGGCTGTCATCAGCAACAACATCTCTTGTGTCGGTGGTACGGCTACTCTCACTGCGATTGTTGACGGTGGTGTCCACGGCGTGAATGGCTTGAATGGCTACCACTTCGCATGGCATAGAAATTACTCTATCAGCTCTGATCCGAATGCCCCGCATTCTACCGAGGCTCTGATCGGTGATGCTCCTACCTACACGACCTCTGCAAATGACGCTGCTGGTAACTACAGCTACTGGGTGACTGTCACCTCTAACTATGGTTGTGAAAGCACATCTCTCCCGGTCAACTACAGCGTTGTTGCTGATCCTGTTGTCACTATCGCAGTTGCCAATGGTTATCCGACGACTGTCTGTGACGGTGGTAACTCCATGCTCACGGCCAACGTTTCTGGCGGTTATGGTGAGGCTACTTATCAATGGTACAAGAACAATAACGAACTCGTTGGTGAGACCAACCAGACCCTGAGCCTGCTCAACATGGCTTACAATGCGAACGACACCTATATGGTGGAGGTCACACAAACGGGTGTTGGCTGCTCTAACGTTGCTACTGCCGCTATCAATACGCTCGTGACGGTCCATCCGACCTACACGGTTGACATCACCGGTTTCGGCAATGTCTGCGAAGGCGGTACGCTTACCCTGAACGCTACGGTCAACGGTGGTCAGATTATTCCTGGCGATGTGTTGAGTTATCAGTGGTACAGAGTCTCCAACGGTTCTTCTTCCGCTATCTATGGTGCCAACGATGCTCAATATCAGACTTCTGATCTGCTCCTCGGTGATTATTACGAGTACTATGTTGTTGTGACCAGCAGCATTTCTGGATGCTCCGTCGTTTCTACCTCTGTTCCCGCCAGCGTGGTGGCTGCTCCGACAGTTGCTATCCAAGGTGCTAACACGGTTTGCGAGGGTGGTAGCTTGACCTTGAACGCCTTCGTCAACGGCGGTGTTGATGGTGCAGCTTACATCTACGTTTGGAACTGGACTGGTGCTGCTAACGGCAGTGATACGACTTCTGTGTCGTCCTTCGTGCCTACACTTGCTGCTAACGACCTTGCTACTCCGTACTACTTCACAGTTACGATCTCTCGCAACGATAATACCGGTTGCACTGCAACTTCTGTGGCCCACGAGGTTAATGTCTTCGCTATCCCGACGGTTAACGTGACTGCCGATAACAGCTACATCTGCCAGAACGGTGAGGTCAACTTCACTGCTCATGTCTCTCCGGTTGGTTCCTACAACTATGTGTGGACGATCAACGGTCAGCAACAGGCTGAGAATGCTGCTACGATTACGACGACGATGGCTACCACCGGTACAATCAACGCTTCGGTTGTTGTCTCTGCTGCTAACGCAAGCGGTTCCTGTTCCGCCTCTGCTTCAGTCGCAACCCCGGTTCAAGTTGTCGCTACCCCGACGGTCACTCTCGCTGCCAATAACACCACTATGTGTGTCGGCGGTGTGACGACCCTCACGGCTACTGTCAATGCGAATGCTAATATTCCTGGCAACTTCAATTACGAGTGGATTGTTGATGGCACTCCGATTGCTGGTGTGACGAACATCCTCAACCAGACCCTCAACACCGCTGGTCTCCACACCTATCAAGTGAAAGTTTCTCAGAACAACAACCTCGGCTGCTCTTCTACTTGGAGCAACATGGCTACGGTTCAAGTTGCTGAGCAACCTGTTGTGACCCTGAATTCTGAAGATGGCCTCGCCATCTGTGAGGGTGGTTCTATCACGCTGACTGGTGTTGTGACGAACTACAACAATACAGTCAACGGTGTTACCAACAGCGACATCTATGGCAACATGGTCTTTGATTGGACTTCCAATGGTGTTAACATCCACCACAATAATTCCAATACGGCCATGAACCAGGTTACTGAGACGCTCAACACGGTTGGTAACTATACCTACCAAGTGACTGTTGATGCTGCTGGTTATAACTGTCTGCCGCAAATCTCCAACGAGTACACTGTGAATGTTGTTTCTGACCCGACTTGGACCGATGTCCATGTCTATAGCAACAACGGCACTGACGCTTGTCTTGGTGAGACGGTTTACCTGATGGCTAACATCGAAGGTGGTGCTGTTGATTACAGCGCTATCACTGGTGGTCATATCCAGTGGGTTGTCACTGACGCGAACGGTAACACGGCTGAAGTGAACGGTGGTCTCGGCGGTAATTCCTACGATATCCCGGCTGCTGCTGGTACGTACATCTACACACCGACCTTCATTGGTAACATTGGTAGCGGCTGTCAGCTTGCTAACACGAACGATGTCCAGGTTGCCGTGACAGTTCACGATCTCCCGACGGCTGAGTTCACCAGCGGCGATGGTACTGCTCTCTGCGCTAATGATCCGAGTGCTTCTGCTGCTCTGGTTATCACCTTCACTGGTGTTGCTCCGTTCACCTACGAGGTTGTTGACAATAACAACAATGTTGTTGCCCACGCTACCACGTATGCCAACACTGCCACCATCTATGTGGCTCCGGACCACCAGACCACCTATAGAATCAACCTGATTAGCGACAACTACTGTGAGAATCCTGCTATTGGCGATGCTATCACCGCTACCGTCTATGTCAACGAAATCGAATTCACTGAAAATGTCTTCGATGCTGCCTGTGACGTCAACGAGGTTACCATCTCCTTCAACATGATCTCCGGTAATCCTACTGCCGCCTTCACCGTGGTTTATGAGAATGGTATGCAGGCCAGCGGTAATATCGTGAATAATACTGCTACCTTCGCTACCCCGACCGCTGCTGGTTCCTACAATGCAGTCTTTACGATTGACGGTTGCTCCTATAATATCGTTGTCAGAGTCCCGATGACTGGTTACAGCTACAGCGGTACTCTCCCGCTTATGGATCAACGTTGGAATGATGTTGTGGTTGTGAACTGCAATCCTCAGACCAATGGTGGCCACAACTTCGTCGGCTTCCAGTGGTACCACAACGGTGTTGCTATCCCGGGTGCTACCTATAGCAACTACCAAGACAAGGGTGGTTTGAACGGCTTCTACTCTGTTGAACTGACTGAACAAACTGCTGATGGTCACATGATTACCTACATGGCTTGCGAACAGTACTTCGACGGTACTTCCAGCGTGAAGGTCTATCCTGTTCCTGCAAATGTTCGTCAGGAGATCACTATCGAACTTGATTTGACATCTGAACAACTCAATGGCGCTGTGCTTGATATCTACAGCGTGACCGGTGCTCACATCAGCCATGTGACTGACTTACAGCCCATCACCAAGATTGCAGGCTTCACCGCTCAGGGTACTTACTTCGGACGTATCTTGACAGGTACAAATGAAATCAAGACTGTTAAATTCATTATCGTAAAATAGTATGTTGAAATCCGAGCTTAGCGGCTTCGGCCGCTAAGCCCTCGGTTTCAAAATTATCACCGAATAAAAAAAGTATATATATTATGAAAAAGAATTTATTGTTAGTCAGTCTTATTTTCGCTATGTGTACCGCTTTTGGTCAAGAGGTACAGACCGAAAATAATTCCGGTACGCCGGAGAACTACGAGACTTCCTTCTTCTGCCCTCATCACATCAACGTGCATGTGGGTGAGGCGTGGACGAACAATATCTACAGACGTGCCGGAATCACCCAATATTATTCTCACAGCACGATGTTGGATATTGATTACGCTTATTTCTTCAACGAGCATTGGGGTTTAAGCTTAGGTGCTGGTTTGAACCGCATCGGAGCGAAAGCTTCCATCTCAAAGAGCGGTATCATTTCGAATTATGACGAGATTCATGATGGTATATTTGATGATGGTGAAACGTATAATCCCAATTATGATCTCTACTATGATGCCAATGGTTTGCGTGAGAAACAAGTTGTTTGGGCTGTTGAGATTCCTTTGAAAGCACATTTCGACTGGCGTTTCGACGGACGTAACGGTATCTATGCAACTCTTGGTGTCCAGGCTTACATCCCGTTGAAAGGTTTCAACAAATACACGGGTGAAGGTCACATCACCACCTCTGGTTATGAAGAAATGTTCAATCAATGGTATATGCGTCACGATGAGAATGGCGAGATTAAGATGGACAACCACTTTGCTGAAGGTTCTTACACAGGTAATGGCCGTAACGCCAAGATGCGTTGCTCTGCTGATCTCGTGACTGATTTCGGTGGCGTGTTCGCTCTCGGTAAAAAGGTTGACTTCTTCCTTGGTGTGTACTGCAAGTATGGTTTCCTGGATATTCTCCCGAAAGAGAAACATACTCTCATCGGTGCCAACGATCAAGGTCAGATGGAGTTCAAGGGTACTCTTGGTTCCAATATGCTGGATGAGTTGTATGCCAACGATCAGATTAAAAAGAACCAGACCAAGTGGAATCTTCTTCAAGTTGGTGTCAAGACCGGTTTCCATTTCAAGACCTGCATGACTGAACAAGAAAAGTCTCAGAAGCAGATTGAGAAAGAGATTCTGGAAGAGCTTAAGAAGAAATCCAATGAGCCGATTATTATCAAACAAGATCCTCAGTATATCTATATTGTCCCTGTTTGCGATCAGCTTAACAATGATGATGATTATCTTACTGAACAAGATAAAAAAGATATCCAAGATATTAGCGATGCTTTGTCTAAGACGAAGATTTTGTTCGACCTTGACAAGGACATCCCGAAGATCAACGATTATAACGACAATATCGACAGGACCGTTGCTATTCTTAAGAAGAATAACACGCTTAAGTTGATTGTTGAAGGTTATACCTGTGATTTGGGCTCAGAACAACACAACCGTGACCTTGCTCAGAGAAGAGCTAACAAGGTGCGTGAGTTGTTCATCCAGAAGGGTGTTAACCCCGACCAAATCGAAACCGCTTCTTACACGGTCAATGATCCGCAGAACCGTCAGAACATCTCGGATCCGAGCCGCGAAGAACATCGCGCTGCTATCTTTAGAATCGTCAAAAGATAATTATTACTATTCTCGTTAGAAAAGAGGTTGTCCTTGTGGATAACCTCTTTTTTCGTTTGGGCTTTTATGAATGTGTCATCGCAGATGTTCATATATGCCATCTGTTTTAGTATTTCCCTATATATCAATCAATTAGCATATCTCATTACAAAAAACGTGCCATTGGGAAGAATTTTTTTTCAACAATGCGTGTTTGATTAAAAAAAATCCTATATTTGCCAGCTTGTTTAAAAATCGTTATTTGCATGGGTAAGGATTTAGTTTTTGATTTTTAACGAGTTGATTATAAGAAGATTATGTAGGGTTGGTTGACAATGTCTGTTTCAGAGATAGATTGTCGTTCTTGCAAGAAATGCTGAAAAATATTCGAAATTAAGATAAAAATATAAAGAGATGAAGATAGTGAATTATTTTAAAGAAGTGTATGACGAGCTGGTTCATAAAACAACCTGGCCGACCATGCAGGAGCTTGGAAATAGCGTTGTTGTGGTATCCATTGCTTCCCTTATTATCGCGTTTATCGTGTTTTTGATGGATGCCCTCTTCAACTTGGGAATGAGTTTCATGTTCCCAACTGTCTAAGTTTCTTTATTACCGACATTATATCTAAAGATCCTTTGACATGGCTGAGTTAGAGCGCAAGTGGTATGTGATTAAATCCATCACGGGTACTGAGAAGAAAGTGAAACAGAACATTGAAAGTGAAGTGGCTCTTTCGAATCTCAAGGATTCCGTTTTTGAGGTTTTGATCCCCACGGAGAAAGTTTTCCACAGTACGAAAACCGGAAAGAAAGTGGTCAAAGAGCGCAACTACTTCCCGAGTTATATCTTCATTGAGGCGATTATGACGCAGGAGGTGTGCGCTAAGCTGCTTGAGATTCCTGGTGTGTTGGGATTCGTGGGTTGCAAACGCAAGAGCGACCCGCCTGTGGCGCTGCGTAAAGACGAGGTTTCCCGCCTTCTCGGCAAGGTTGATGAACTTTCCACGCAGGATGAGTTCCTTCTCCAACCCTACATTGTGGGCGAGGAAGTCAAAGTGATTGATGGACCTTTCAACACCTTCAACGGTATCATCGAGGAGATTGACACTGAAAAGAAGAAGCTGAAGATTACGGTGAAAATCTTCGGCCGTAAAACGCCGCTTGAGCTCGGTTTTATGCAGGTTGAAAAAATATAATGCCGGAAAGTAGTTACAAACAAATTAAATTAACAAAAAATGGCAAAAGAAGTAGCTGGCTTAATTAAGTTACAGATTAAGGGAGGTGCCGCCAATCCGTCACCGCCGGTAGGCCCCGCTTTGGGTTCTAAGGGCGTGAACATCATGGAATTCTGTAAACAGTTCAATTCCCGTACGCAGGATTTGGCTGGTAAGGTTATTCCTGTGATTATCACGGTTTACAAGGACAAATCTTTTGATTTTGTTACCAAAACGCCGCCGGTAGCCGTACAGGTCATGGAGGCCGCCAAACTTCAGAAGGGATCGGGTGAACCTAACCGCACAAAGGTTGGTACTATCACTTGGGACCAAGTGCGCAGCATTGCCGAGATCAAACTCAAGGACTTGAATTGCTTTACAATCGAGTCTGCTATGTCAATGGTCGCCGGTACTGCCCGCAGCATGGGTGTCAATGTGAAGGGTGGCCAAAATCCTTTCGAGCAAAATTAATTAACAAGTAAAAATCAAACAAATGGCTAAGATATCAAAAAAACGCAAAGAGGCTTTTGCTAAATTTGATAAGAGCAAGCAATACGCTCTGCCCGAAGCTATCCAGGTGGTGAAGAACCTTACCTACACCAAGTTTGATGCGTCTTTCGACATTGATGTCCGTTTAGGTGTTGATCCTCGTAAGGCTAATCAGATGGTGCGTGGTATTGTTACCCTGCCGCATGGCACCGGCAAAGTGGTTCGCGTATTGGTGCTCTGCACCCCCGACAAGGAGGAAGAAGCAAAGGCTGCTGGCGCTGATTTCGTGGGCTTGGAAGAGTATGTCGATAAAATCAAGGGCGGTTGGACGGATGTTGATGTTATCATCACCATGCCGAGCGTGATGCCTAAGATCGGTGCTCTGGGACGTATCCTCGGTCCCCGTGGCTTGATGCCCAACCCGAAATCCGGCACCGTGACGATGGACATTGGTAAGGCCGTGTCTGAGGTGAAAGCCGGTAAGATTGACTTTAAGGTGGACAAGTATGGAATTATCCACACGTCTATCGGTAAGAACCGTTTCTCTGTGGAGCAACTGACGGACAACGCCCGCGAGATGCTCTCTACAGTGATTAAGCTTAAACCGACCAGCGCGAAAGGTACCTACATCAAGAGCATTTATCTTTCCACCACTATGAGTCCAGGTGTTCAGGTTGATCCCAAATCAGTCACATTTTAATATAGATTAGTTAGTATGAACAAAGAACAAAAGAGTCAAATTATTGAAGAGATTTCACAGGACTTGGCTAACTATTCTCACGTTTATGTGACCGACATTTCGGGTTTCACAGTTAGCACAGTCAATCAGTTACGTAAAGTTTGCTTCAGCAAGGATGTGAAGCTGAAGGTTGTGAAGAACACCCTTCTGAAACGCGCCATGGATGCGTCGGATAAGGACTATTCAGAACTCTACGAGACGCTGAACGGCCCTACGGCGATCATGCTGTGCAACACAGGTAACGTGCCCGCGAAGTTGATCAAGGACTTCAGGGCGAAAAACGCGAAGCCCCTCATAAAGGCAGCCTTCATCGAAGAGGCTGTCTACATCGGCGACGATCAGCTTGAGGCGCTCTGCAACATCAAGTCCCGCGAGGAATTGATCGGCGACATCGTGGCATTGCTGCAATCTCCCGCCAAGCAGGTTATTTCTGCTTTGCAGTCGGGTGGCGGCAAACTGGCCGGTATCGTCAAAACACTTTCGGAAAGAGAGTAAAAACAACAAACAAACAAATCAAACAAGTAAAAACAATTAAAAAAATACAATTATGGCAGATTTGAAAGCATTTGCAGAACAATTAGTGAACTTGACCGTTAAGGAAGTTAACGAGTTAGCTCAGATTTTGAAAGACGAATACGGTATCGAGCCCGCTGCCGCCGCAGTCGCCGTTGCCGCTGGTCCCGCCGCTGGTGGCGCTGCCGCCGCTGAGGAGAAGACCGAGTTCGACGTGATCCTGAAAGCCGCCGGTGGCCAAAAGCTGCAGGTTGTGAAGTTGGTGAAGGAACTCACCAGCCTGGGCCTGAAGGAAGCCAAGGAACTCGTTGACGGTGCCCCCAAGGCCGTCAAGGAAGGCATCTCCAAGGAGGAGGCCGAGTCCCTCAAGAAATCTCTTGAGGAGGCCGGTGCCGAGGTTGAGATTAAATAGTTTCATCCAAAACCCCAAGCAAAAGAACAACGCTTCCACTACGTGTGGAAGCCTTGTTCTTATTGCTTTTTTATGACACCTGCTGGTTGGTGTTTTGCTAAGTAGCTAATAATCAGTAATTTCGTCAAATAAAAACAAACAGCCTTGTCAACTACAACAAACAATAGAATTAGTTTCGCGACCACGAGACCTGTTGATTTCCCCGACTTTCTGGACATCCAGCTGAAGTCGTTTCAGGAGTTCTTCCAGATTGACACGGACCCCGAGTCGCGCAAGAATGAGGGCTTGTATCGGGCTTTCGCCGAGAATTTCCCGATTACCGACGCAAGAAACTGCTTCGTCCTGGAGTTCATGGACTATTACATCGATTTTCCGCGCTACTCAATGGACGAATGCCTTGAGAGAGGTTTGACATACAGTGTTCCACTGAAAGCCAAGTTGCAGCTTAAATGCAACGACGAGGAGCACGAGGGTTTTGAAGAAGCCCGCGTGCAGGAGGTCTATTTAGGCATGATCCCCTACATGACCCCGAGCGGCACGTTCATCATCAACGGCGCGGAGCGCGTTGTGGTGTCACAACTGCACCGCTCACCGGGCGTGTTCTTCGGATTCTCATACCACTCCAACGGCACCCCGCTTTACTCCGCCCGTATCATTCCCTTCAAGGGTTCGTGGATGGAGTTCACCACCGACATCAACAACGTGCTGTATGCGTACATCGACCGTAAGAAAAAACTTCCGGTCACCACGCTGTTGCGCGCCATCGGCTATGAGACCGACAAGGACATCCTCAGCATTTTCGACATTGCCGAGGAAGTGAAGGCCTCCAAAGCAAACCTTAAGAAATATGTCGGTCAGAAACTGGCGGCCGCCGTCACCAAGACGTGGTATGAGGACTTTGTAGATGACGAGACCGGCGAGGTGGTCAACATCGAGCGTACAGAGGTACTCATCGATCGCGAGACCATCTTCGAGAAAGATCACATCAACATGGTTGCCGATGCCAACATCAAGACCGTGCTGTTCCATAAGCAGGACGACAAACAGGTCGACTATTCCGTGATCTTCAACACGTTGCAGAAGGATCCCACCAACTCGGGCAAACAGGCTATCGAGTATATCTACATGCAGCTTAAGAGCACGCAGGCTCCCGATGAGGAGACCGCCCGCGCAACTCTTGACAAACTGTTCTTCTCCGAGAAACGTTACGATCTCGGAGAGGTGGGCCGCTACCGCATCAACAAGAAATTGAACCTTGACATCCCGATGGAAACGGGCGTGCTGACGAATGAGGACATCATCTCCATTATCCGTTATCTGGTCGAGCTGATCAACTCCAAGACGGAGGTTGACGATATTGACCACTTGAGCAACCGCCGTGTCCGCACCGTCGGCGAGCAATTATATAACCAGTTCAGCCTTGGCCTGAACCGCATGGCCCGCACTATTCGCGAGAAGATGAACGTGCGTGACCATGAGTCCTTCTATCCGCAGGACCTCATCAATGCCAAGACCCTTTCGTCCGTGGTGAATTCCTTCTTTGGAACGAACCAGTTGTCGCAGTTCATGGACCAGACCAACCCGCTGTCGGAGATTACGCACAAGCGCAGGATTTCGGCTTTGGGTCCTGGTGGTCTGTCTCGTGAGCGCGCCGGTTTCGAGGTGCGTGATGTGCACTACACACACTACGGGCGCCTCTGTACTATCGAGACCCCTGAAGGACCGAACATCGGTCTGATTTCCTCTCTCTGCGTGTTCGCCCGCATCAACGAGCTCGGCTTCATTGAGACTCCGTACCGCAGGGTGGATAACGGTCGGGTGCGCTTCGACGAGGAGCCTATCTTCTTGACCGCTGAGGAAGAGGACAATAAACGTATCGCTCAGGCTAACACGCCGATGAGCGAGGATGGTTTGTTGGGCGAGAAGGTGAAAGCCCGTCGTCTGGCAGACTACCCGATTTTGCCGCGCGAGGAGATTGACTTGATTGACATCGCGCCGAACCAGATTGCCTCCATCGCCGCTTCCCTGATTCCGTTCCTTGAGAACGACGACGCTAACCGTGCGTTGATGGGATCCAACATGATGAGGCAGGCTGTGCCGTTGCTTCGTCCCGAGGCTCCCATTGTGGGTACGGGCTTGGAACACCGCGTGGCCGTTGACTCCCGCGTCGTGTTGCTCGCTGAGGGCACCGGTGTGGTGAAGTCTGTCGATGCCCAGCATATTGAGATTGCTTACGAGCGTACCGAGACGGAGGATCTGGTCAGCTTCGACTCCAACGTGAAGAACTACCAGTTGCTGAAATTCCGTCGCACTAACCAGAACTCCTGCTTCAACCAGCGTCCTATCGTCGTGAAGGGACAGAAGGTAAAGAAGGGCGACGTTCTGACAGAAGGTTATGCTACCGAGAACGGCGAGCTTGCGCTTGGTCGCAACCTGATGGTGGCCTTCATGCCTTGGAAAGGCTACAACTTTGAGGATGCTGTCGTGATTTCCGAGAAGGCGGTCACTGACGACCTGTATACTTCTATCCATATTGAATCCTTCACCCTTGAGGTGCGCGACACCAAGCGCGGCCAGGAGGTGTTGACCAATGACATCCCGAACGTCTCCACCGAGACGACCAAAGACCTCAATGAGGACGGTTTGATTCGCGTGGGTGCCGAGGTCAAGGAGGGTGACATCCTTATCGGTAAGATTACGCCGAAAGGCGAGTCCTATCCGACCCCCGAGGAGAAGTTGCTCCGTGCCATCTTCGGCGACAAGGCTGGCGATGTGAAGGACGCTTCCCTCAAAGCACCGCCATCCATGCGTGGCGTGGTCATCGGTGCAAAATCGATGTCGAGACTCGTCAAGGACCGCAAGTCCAAGGCGAAAGACAAGGACATTGAGGAAGAAATCCGTGCGAAATACCAAGTTGAGCTGGATGCCTTGAAAGAGGTGCTGGTGGGTAAGCTTTACAAGGTGTTGGAAGGCAAGGTCGCCCATGTGATCTGCGCCGACACCAAGGAGCCTATCGTGCAAAAGGGTTCCAAGTTCTCCCAGAAATTGCTCAACACTATTGACTATAAGACTGTTTCCGTGTCAAAATGGACGAACGACGGTCGCGTGAACGGGATGGTTTCACAGATTATCCGCAATTACCTCGTGAAGGTCCGCGATGTCGAGTCCCGCCGCACGCGCGAGATTTTCGATGCCACCATCGGCACCGAGCTGCCGTCCGGCATCGTGCAAATGGCCAAGGTCTATGTCGCCAACAAGCGCAAACTGCGTGTGGGTGATAAGATGGCTGGTCGTCACGGTAACAAAGGTTGTGTGGCCAAGATCGTGCGTCAGGAGGATCTGCCGTTCCTCGCGGACGGTCGTCCGGTTGACGTGGTGCTGAACCCGCTGGGCGTGCCTTCACGTATGAACCTCGGTCAGATTTACGAGACGATTTTAGCGTGGGCTGGCAAGAACACGGGTGTGAAATACGCCACCCCGATTTTCGACGGTGCCTCCCTTGACCAAATCAACGAGATTCTGCGCAACGCCGGGCTGCCGGAGAATGGCAGCACTCAGCTTTACGATGGTGAGACCGGCGAACCGTTCCACCAGAAGGCGACGGTGGGCTACATCTACTACCTGAAGCTGCACCACATGGTTGACGACAAGATGCACGCCCGTTCTATCGGACCGTACTCCTTGATTACGCAACAGCCCCTCGGTGGTAAAGCCCAGTTCGGCGGCCAGCGTTTCGGTGAGATGGAGGTGTGGGCCATTGAGGCCTACGGCGCTTCCAACGTGCTGCAGGAGATCCTGACCGTGAAGTCCGACGACGTGGTGGGCAGAGCCAAGGCATACGAGGCCATCGTGAAGGGCGACAACATGCCGGTGTCTGGCATTCCTGAGTCGTTTAACGTGTTGGTCAATGAGTTGCGCGGCCTGTGCTTGGATATTAAGTTTGAATAAGAATTAAACAGCTGAAAGAAATGGCTCTCAGAAAAGATAACAATACCCGCAAGGAGTTTCATAAAATAACCATCAGTCTGGCCTCCCCCGAGACGATTTTGGAACAGTCGCACGGCGAGGTGCTGAAGCCGGAGACCATCAACTACAGAACGCTGAAGCCTGAGCGCGACGGCTTGTTCTGCGAGAAAATCTTCGGACCGATGAAGGACTGGGAGTGCCACTGCGGCAAGTACAAACGCATCCGTTACAAGGGCGTGATTTGCGACCGCTGCGGTGTGGAAGTCACCGAGCGCAAGGTGCGCCGCGAGCGTATGGGCCACATCCAGCTGGTGGTGCCTGTCGCCCACATCTGGTTCTTCAAGTCGCTGCCCAACAAGATCGGCGCTCTGTTAGGACTGGCCACCAAGGAGGTGGAAGCCGTGATTTATTACGAGAAGTTCATCGTGATTCAAGGCGGTATCCTCGAAAGCGACGACATCAAGAAAGGCAAGCTGCTGAACGAGGAGGAGTATTTCGAACTGGCGGAGAAGTTGCCGGCCGACAACCGTCTTTTGGAAGACAGCGACCCAAACAAGTTCATTGCCAAGATGGGTGCCGAGGCATTGTACGATTTGCTTTGCATGGTGGATCTCGATGCCGAGTCTTACGAACTGCGTGACCGCGCCAACCGAGAGACTTCGCAGCAGCGTAAGAAAGACCTGCTGAAGCGTCTGCACGTCTTCGAGGCTTTCCGCGACAGCCGCAAGCGCGCCGACAACCGTCCCGAGCGCATGATTGTGCGTATGGTGCCGGTGATTCCGCCGGATTTGCGTCCCTTGGTGCCGTTAGATGGCGGCCGTTTTGCCACCTCCGACCTCAACGACCTCTACCGTCGTGTCATCATCCGCAACAATCGTCTGAAACGCCTGATGGAGATCAAGGCTCCCGATGTCATCATGCGCAACGAAAAGCGTATGCTGCAGGAGGCCGTAGATTCCCTTTTCGACAATTCCAAAAAATCCAGCTCCGTGCGTTCTGACTCCAACCGTGCGTTGAAGTCCCTGTCCGACAGCTTGAAGGGTAAACAAGGTCGTTTCCGTCAGAACCTGTTGGGTAAGCGTGTTGACTATTCCGGTCGTTCCGTCATCGTCGTCGGTCCAGACTTGCACCTCAATGAATGCGGTCTGCCGAAAGATATGGCAGCCGAGTTGTTCAAGCCGTTCGTCATCCGCAAGATTCTTGAAAGAGGTATCGTGAAGACGGTGAAGTCGGCTAAGAAAATTGTGGATCGTAAGGATCCGGTGGTGTGGGAGATTTTGGAGAACATTCTGAAAGGACACCCCGTGCTGCTGAACCGTGCTCCTACGCTGCACCGTCTGGGTATCCAGGCCTTCCAGCCGCGTCTGGTCGAAGGCAAGGCCATCCGTCTGCACCCGCTGTGCTGTACGGCTTTCAACGCTGACTTTGATGGTGACCAGATGGCTGTGCACGTGCCGCTGGGCAATGCCGCCATCATGGAGGCCCAAATGCTGATGATGGCTTCCCACAACATCCTCAACCCGGCTAATGGCGCGCCTGTCACCGTTCCTTCGCAGGATATGGTGCTCGGTTTGTATTACATCACCAAGGAGTTGCCTTCCACGCCAGACCACAAGGTCCCCGGCGAAGGCGGTATCTTTTACGGCCCCGAAGAGGTGATGATTGCTTATAACGAAAAGAAAGTCCATCTGAACGCCAAAATCAAATGCCGCGTCGATATTGACGGGGAAGGCACGCAAAAGATCATTGACACGACCGTGGGTCGCGTGATGTTCAACCAAGTGGTGCCGAAAGATTACGGCTATATCAATATGTTGCTGACCAAGAAGGCGTTGCGCGATATCATCGGTGACGTGCTCAACAAATGCGGCAATAAGGCTTGTACACAATTCCTTGATGACATCATGACTCTCGGTTACCGTATGGCTTACGAGGGTGGTATGTCGTTCAACTTGGGTGATGTGATTGTGCCGTCGGCCAAGCCGCAACTGATTGCCGAGGCCAACGCACAGGTCGATGAAATCACCATGAATTACAACATGGGTTTCATCACCAACACAGAGCGTTACAACCAGGTGATTGACGTGTGGTCGCAGTGCAACGCGCGTCTTTCCAAGATTCTGATGAAAGAGATTGAAGAAGACCGCCAGGGCTTCAACCCTGTGCACATGATGCGCGACTCCGGTGCTCGTGGTTCTGCGGAGCAGATTCGTCAGCTGTCCGGTATGCGTGGTCTGATGGCAAAGCCCAGTAAGGCAGGCTCTTCCGGTGGCGAAATTATTGAGAACCCCATTTTGTCTAACTTCAAGGAGGGTCTGTCTGTGCAGGAGTACTTCATTTCCACGCACGGTGCCCGTAAGGGTTTGGCTGATACAGCTTTGAAGACTGCTGACGCTGGTTACTTGACCCGTCGTCTGGTTGATGTTTCCCACGACGTCATTATCAACGAGGTGGACTGCGGCACGTTGCGCGGCATGACCGTGAGCGCGTTGAAAAACAATGAGGAAATTGTGGAAACGCTATACGACCGTTTGCTCGGTCGTGTCACGTTGCACGACGTTTACCATCCGCAGACTGGCGAGTTGATTATCAAGGCTGGCGAAGAGTTGACCGAGAAATACTGCCAGATCATCGAGGATTCACCCATTGAAGAGGTGGAAATCCGTTCCGTCCCGACTTGCGAATCGAAGCACGGTATTTGCCAGAAGTGCTACGGCCGTAACTTGGCCACAGGCAAGATGGTGCAGATTGGCGAGGCTGTTGGTGTGATTGCCGCTCAGTCCATCGGTGAGCCTGGTACCCAGTTGACCCTGCGTACGTTCCACGTCGGTGGTGTGGCCGGTAACGTTGCCGCCAACAGCAGCATCATCGCTTCTTACGACGGTGTGCTGAGCATCGACGAACTTCGTGCCCTGGAGAAGACCGATGATACCGGCAAGTTCTACTACAAGGTCATCGGCCGTACCGCTGAAATCAAGATTATCGACGTGAAGACCGGTGTGGCTCTCTCATCCGCTAACGTGCCTTACGGTTCGAACCTCTATTTCAAGCACGGCGACAGCATCAAGAAGGGTGCTCTGATTGCCGATTGGGATCCGTTCAACGCCGTGATTTTGTCCGACGTGGCCGGTAGGGTTCAGTTCAACGATATTATCGAGGGTGTGACCTACCGTGTCGAGACCGATGAGCAGACCAACATCCACGACAAGGTGATTATCGAGAGCCGTCTCAAGACGAAAAACCCGAGTATCAATATTGTGGATGAGGACGGCGATATCATCAAGAGTTTCGACGTGCCTGTGGGTGCCCGTTTGGCCGTGGAAGAAGGCCAGGTCATTGATTCCGGTGAGATTCTGGTCAAGATTCTGCGTTCCTTCGGCAAGTCTGGCGATATCACGGGCGGTCTGCCGCGCGTGACCGAACTGTTCGAGGCCCGTAACCCCAGCGATCCCGCCGTGGTGTCCGAAATCGACGGTGTTGTTTCCTTCGAGAAGAAGCTGAAACGTGGTAACCGTGTGGTGAAGATTACCCCGCGTGTGGATTCCGGCGAGGGTGCTAAGACTTACCTCATCCCGACATCCAAGCAGATCCTGGCTCAGGAGAACGACTTCGTGAAAGCCGGTACTCCCTTGTCCGAAGGTTCTCTGACTCCTGTGGACATTTTGAACATCAAAGGTGCGCAAAAGGTTCAGGAGTACATCATCAATGAGATTCAGGAGGTGTATCGTCTGCAAGGTGTGAAAATTAGCGACAAGCACTTCGAAGTCATTGTGCGCCAGATGATGCGCAAGATGGAGATTGAGGATCCGGGCGACACCAAGTTCTTGCAGGGCGAGCTCATTAACAAGATCGACTTCCAAGAGGAAAATGACCAGATTTGGGACAAGAAGGTTGTCGAAGACGCTGGTGATTCCGATACGGTCCGTAAAGGTCAGATCATCTCCGCCAAGAAGTTGCGCGATGTCAATTCGATGCTGAAACGTAAGGATATGCGCCTGGTGGTGACCCGCGACGCACGTCCGGCCACCGGTAAGCCGATTCTGCAAGGTATTACCCGCGCTTCGTTGCAGACACACAGCTTCATCTCCGCCGCCTCCTTCCAGGAGACCACGAAGGTGCTGACCGAGGCCGCCATCAATGCTAAATCCGACAGCCTGATCGGTATGAAGGAGAATGTCATTGTGGGTCAGAAGATTCCTGCAGGTACGGGTATCCGCGCCTACCAGAACATTGAGGTCGGTTCCAAGGAGGAGTACGAATCCCTGATGGCATCGAAAGAGGACGAATAAACAACAACAGGGGGGCATGCCTCCCTGCCTAAAATCGACAATTATGGCAGAAAATAAAGAACAGAAAATGGATTTGAGTATCAGCGAGGAAGTGGCGCAGGGTGTCTATTCCAACCTGGCAATTCTCTCGCACTCGGAGAACGAGTTCTTCGTGGATTTCGCCTCGCTTTCGCCGGGCATCCCGAAAGCCATCGTGCGTTCCCGCGTGATTATGACCCCTGTGAATGCCAAGCGACTGTTGCGGGCTTTGCAGGATAATGTCTCCAAGTATGAGGAACAGTTCGGCGTAATCAGCGAGACTTCGAACAACCAGATGCCTCCGTTCATGAGCGGCGGCGGTCTGGCTTAAACGGACTACGTTCAAGTTTTTTTATAAATTTTGTGACGGCCGGGGAGCGATCTCTGGCCGTTTTTTAATGTTCGTTTGCTTGCCTGCACGGGCGTTGCCGTATGCCTGCACAGGCGTTGCCGTATGCCTGCACAGGCGTTGCCGTATGCCTGTACAGGTGTTGCCGTATGCCTGTACAGGCGTTGCCGTATGCGTATATACGTATTTGCTCATGCGTATATACGTGTTGGCTTATGCGTATATACGTGTTGGCTTATGCGTATATACGTCTTGGCCAATACGTCAGAAAAATTTGTATCTTTGCCGATTCAAAATCAGAGACGTTGGAAGAACAGGATATACGTAAATTTCAGACCGCGTTGCGTGAGGCGAAGTCCATCACCATCGTGTTCCACTTCAATCCCGACGGCGACGCTGTGGGCAGCGCGCTGGCCCTTTATCATTATTTCAAGGACGACGGTTACGCGGTTTCGGTGATTTCACCCAACCCGTTCCCCGATTTCCTGCAGTGGATGCCGGGAGCAGACCATATCATTGTGGCCCAGGAGAACCTCACCGAAGCACGAAAACGCATCAAGGAGGCGGATATACTCTTTGTGGTCGACATGAATGCCCCGCACCGCGCTGGACAGGATTTGCAGAACGCTATCGTCAAGTCGACGGCTTTTAAGGTGCTCATTGACCACCACGTGCAGCCCGACATCAAATGCGATGTGATGTACTCTACACACCTCACTACCTCGGCTTCGGAACTTGTCCATAACTTTCTGTACCAATATCTTACGCCGAATAAGCTGGTTACTCGTGCAATCGCCGAGTGTCTCTATGTGGGCATTATCACCGATACAGGCTCCATGTCCTACACCTGCGATTACCCGGATTCCTACACCGTGCTGCGTCGTCTTATCGAGGCTGGTGTCAATGGCGAGGATGTCCATCGGAGGGTTTATGACAACTATACCGAGAGCCGTATGAAACTGCTCGGATTGGCACTTTCGCAACGCATGACTGTGTTGCCGGAGTATGGGGCTTCCTATATGTATCTGACTAAGAAAGATTTGGTGGAAAATGGTTTTCAAATTGGTGATACTGAGGGATTTGTGAATTATGGGCTGTCAATGAAGACAGTGCATTACACGGCATTCTTCACCGAACGCGACAACCGTATCCGCGTGTCGTTCCGTTCCAAAGGCATCGTGGATGTGAACCAGTTTGCCCGCAAGTATTTTGAAGGGGGCGGCCATGTGAACGCCGCCGGTGCTTTCTATCACGGCACGATGGAGGAAGCAATTGCCCATTTCCTGAACGCGGTGCGCGAGAACGCCGAACAACAAGAATAGTCCATGCACAAGATCCTTCCCCTCATCCTGATAACGTTGCTGGTCGGTGTTGTTTCCGCCTGCCGCGACCAGAGAGTCACGGGTAACGTGGTTTCCTCGTCGCAAGAAGTGAAGGAGGACAAAGATGCGCCATACGTGGAAGGGAACAAGAACATTATGCGCCGCGAGAATGAAGAGATGCAGCTGTTTATCCAGCGTTACGGATGGCAGATGCAGCGCACGCCCACGGGTCTCTATGTCGAGATACTGGAACCCGGCGAAGGAACCCTGTTTGTGGAAGGTGACCGTGTTGCGTTGCAGTATCGCACGTTTTTGCTTTCTGGTGAGCAAATCTACAGTTCCGACAGCGCGGGCGTGAAAGTTTTCACAGTAGACCGCTCCGAGGAAATCGGAGCCTTGCACGAGGTGGCTAAGATGCTGCGCCCCGGCGCAAAGGCACGGCTCGTCATCCCTTCGTACCTCGGCTACGGAGTGACCGGCGATGGCGACTGTATTCGGGGGCTTCAGCCGTTCATGATGGAGATTTCTGTTCTGAGGAGTGACGAACAAATACCACAAACTATTATACCACAGGTATATACGAACCAAACAATAGAATGAAGACACAACGATTGATATGGATATCCATGGCCGTGTTGTTATGCATGACGCTGGTTTCCTGCCGGAAATATAGCGGTTTCAAGCATGGCTCAGGCTACTACTACCAATACCACCAGCGGAATGATAATGGTGAACAGCCGCAGACCGGCGATTTTGTGGAGATCAATATGGCCCTGCGTGCCGGAGACGAGGTGCTTTCCCCGATGACCCACAACAACATGATGATGGAAGAACTCTATCGCGGTGACATCTACACGGCTCTGCGCACGATGCACGTGGGCGACAGCGCGACCTTCATTTTTGATGGGAAACGGTTCTACGAGGAGTTTCTTGTCATGGGCGATTATCCCTACGGCAAAACCCCTGTTTACGCGGATGTCAAACTGTTGAAAATCCTCTCGAAACAGAGCATCGACCAGGCCACGGAGCAGTACCGCGAGAAACGCAAGGCATTGCGGCGACAAGAGGATTCATTGGTGAAGGCATACGCCAACGAGAATCACCTCAAGAACATTCACAGGGGTATTTACTACACCGTGAACCGAAAGGGTAATGGCATGAAGGCGAAGAAGAACCAGACTGTGCAGATACTCTACAAGGGACGCCGCCTCGACAATTCTCTGTTCGACCTGTGTGTTGACCCTGCCCACCCCTGCGAGTTTGAGGTTGGTAAGGACCAGGTCGCGCGCGGTATTGACATCATGGTGCAGGAAATGAACGAGGGTGACCAGATTACGGCCGTCTTTCCCTCCTCGTTGGTTTTCGGCGACAAGGGCAGCACCGTTTTCGACATTCCGCCGTTTACCCCCTTGGTCTATGAAATCGAATTGTTCCGTGTAGAGGGCAAGTAATAAATTAACAAAAACGATAGAATAATTTAAAACGACAAAACAATGAGAAAAAACGTAACGAAATTAATGCTGATCGGGTTGGCGGTGACCACCGTTTTCGCTTTGGGCGCATGCAGCAAGTACAAAGGTTTCAAGAAAGACAAGTCTGGGTTCTACTACCAGTTCCATGGTGACATCCATGACACGGCCGACCAGCCGGTTACCGGCGATTTGGTGGGTCTTCTCATGTCCTTGCGTGCCGGCGACTCGGTGCTCATCCCCATGATGCCGCAGGAGATGATGATGGACTCTATCTATGAAGGCGACATGTTTGCGGCCCTACGCACGATGCACGTGGGCGACAGCGCGACCTTCATCTTCGATGGTCCCAAGTTCTTCGAGAATATGATGAACCCTGGTCAGGAGTATGAGTTCGGCGACGATCCGCTCTATTTGGACGTGAAACTTTATGGTCTGATGAAAAAAGCTGATTTCGAGAAGGCCAAAGCCGAGTACGAGGCCCAGTTGGGTGCAAGACAAGAGCAGGAGAAGACCGAAATCGAGAAATATCTGAATGAGAATCCCGGTTTGAAGCAGCAACCCGTTGGTGTTTACGTGAAGTCTGTCAAGAAGGGCACGGGTGCCAAGGTGGAACCCATGCAGACGGTTAAGGTGCACTACACGGGACGTTTTGTGGACGGCACCGTCTTTGACAGCTCTGTGGAGCGCGGCGAACCCTTCACATTCACGGTGGGCGCGGGTCAGGTGATTCCCGGCTGGGATGCCACCGTTTCGGAAATGAAAGTCGGCGACAAGGTTACCGTCCTTATCCCTTCCGATCTGGCATACGGCGAAGGCCGTCAGGGCATTCCCCCGTACTCTCCGTTGGTGTTCGATATCGAACTGCTGGAGATTGTGAAATAATAACGGTTCTACTGTTTTGTAGAGACGTGCCGAGGCGCGTCTCTACATTAATCTGATAACGACTATTCTTTTATGTACGCATTACGCATTGCGAAAGAGCTGAATCTCACGGAAGAGCAGGTACGGAACACGCTAAACCTGTTGGAGACAGGTGCCACGATTCCGTTTATATCGCGCTACCGCAAAGAGGTTACGGGCTCGCTGGATGAAGTGCAGATTGGCAATATCAAAGATCTGTACAACAAGTGGATGGAGCTCGACAGGCGTCGTGCCGCCATCTTGGATTCCATCAGTGAGCAGGGCAAGCTTACGCCCGAGTTGCGGGAGAAGATTGAGCAGGCCGACACGATGAGTGCGATGGAGGATCTCTATCTCCCGTACCGGCCCAAGCGCAAGACCCGTGCGTCTGTGGCTGTGGAAAAGGGTTTGCAGCCGTTGGCTGGGCTGTTGTGGACGCAACGCCCTGTGGATCTGCACCGCGAAGCCGCCAAATACGTCAGCGAAGAAAGGGGAGTCGCGAACGAGGATGAAGCCTTGGCCGGGGCTCGTGACATCATTGCGGAGCGCATCAGTGAGAGCCCCAGTATTCGGTCTCGCCTTCGCGGCACGTTCCTGAAATACAGCCGCATTTCCACCCGTCTGATTCCCGACAAGGTGGATGAGGACGAGAAGTACCGCATCTACTACAAGGCGGAAGAACTGCTTGCAAAAGCTCCTTCGCACCGTATTTTGGCCATGCTGAGAGGCGAAGAGGAGGGCATCTTGCGCGTGCATATCGCACCAGACGAGCAGCGCACGCTTGCCGACTTGAAGCACCGCATCGTCAAGAACAACAGCAATAGCGCCCAACAGGTCTGGATGGCCGCTACCGACTCTTACAAACGCCTCCTGCAGCCGCAAATGGAGACCGAAATGCGCCATTATTATAAAGAAAAAGCGGACAAGGAAGCCATCCAGGTGTTTACCAAGAATGCCCGCCAGCTGCTATTGGCTGCTCCGCTCGGGCAGGTTACAACGTTGGCTATTGACCCCGGTTTCCGCACCGGCTGCAAGGTCGTCATTCTTAATCCACAAGGCAAACTACTCTATAACGAGACGATTTATCCGCATCCGCCTGTTGCGCAGTACAAGCTCGCTTCCGACAAACTAAAGCGTTTGGTGCTACAGTATCGGGTGGATGCCATCGCCATAGGCAACGGCACCGGAGGGCGCGAGACTGAGAATTTCGTCCGCCACATCCCCTTCGAACGCGACGTGAAAGCCTTTATGGTGAACGAGAGCGGCGCATCGGTCTATTCGGCATCGCCTGTGGCTCGTGAGGAATTTCCCGACTATGACGTGACGGTGCGTGGCGCCGTTTCCATCGGTCGCCGCCTCATGGACCCGCTGGCCGAACTCGTGAAGATTGACCCCAAATCCATCGGGGTGGGGCAGTATCAACATGACGTGAACCAGAAGATGCTGCAGGAAAGTTTGCAGACCACGGTGGAAAGTTGCGTCAACTATGTGGGTGTGGAGCTAAACACGGCGAGTAAACAGCTGCTCTCGTACGTGTCCGGTGTGGGTCCTGCACTGGCGCAGAACATCATTGACTACCGTGACGAACACGGTGCATTCGCCTCCCGTGAGGAGTTGAAAAAGGTGCCGCGTTTCGGGGCGAAAGCCTTCCAACAGTCGGCTGGATTCTTGCGCATTCGCGGGGCCGCCAATCCGCTCGACGGCAGTGCGGTGCATCCGGAAAGTTACAAGGTGGTGGAGAAAATGGCCGCCGATCATAACTGTTCTGTCGCCGACCTGATTGACAATAAAGATCTGCGCCAACAGATTGTGTTACAGGAATATGTCACCGATAAGGTGGGGTTGCCTACGTTGGAGGACATCATGAAGGAGTTGGCCAAGCCCGGTCGTGACCCGCGCTCTGGTTTCGAAATGTTTGAGTTTGACAAGAGCGTGCATACCATCAACGATTTGACACCTGGTATGGTGCTGCCCGGCATTATCACTAATATCACGAACTTCGGCTGTTTTGTGGACATCGGCGTGCACCAAGACGGCCTCATCCACATCAGCCGCTTGAGTGACCGTCGCATCTCCGATCCTTCCGAGGTCGTTCACTTGAATCAGCATGTGACCGTGCGCGTGGAGGGCGTGGAGGTGGACCGCAAGCGCATCAGCCTGGTGTTGGAGAAGTCCTGATGCTTGGGACTTATGACTTATGACTTAGGGCTTGGGACCTGAAACTTGAAACTTGAAACGATATCATGGGAGAAAACGTGAAGCCTTTCCAATACGATTACTGGCGACCATCGGTGGCCGCTGACAATGTGGTCTACCGTTTCGACGGCAAGACCATGCAGGTGCTGTTGATAAAGCGCGGGAACGAGCCTTTCAAGGGCAAATGGGCGCTGCCTGGCGGCTTCCTTGAGGAGAACGAGACATTGCAGGAGGGTGCGTTGCGGGAGCTCAAGGAGGAGACAGGCATTGTGCCGCGTTACACGGCTGAACTATGCACTTGTAGCGGTGTGGACCGCGATCCGCGCACGCGGGTTATCTCTGCCGTTTTTTACTCGTTTGTCCGCGATGTCGAGGGTGTGGCCGGCGACGATGCCGCCGACATCTGTTGGTTCGACATCCATAATCTGCCCGAGCTGGCCTTTGATCACGCCGAGGTGATGGAAAAAGCCATTCATCGGCTGCGGGTCAGTATGAAGTATTCACCGTACTTCTTCTATCTGTTGGATGATGTTTTCACGCTGCCGGACCTTTGGCGGATGTGGACGTATGTCTATAAAAAGAAGATGGACCGGCGCAATTTCCAAAAGCATTGGATTGCTTTCGGTGCGGTGACAGGTGTCATCGAACCTGTCGTGGATTCGTCGAAGTCCCCCCGTTCCCCGAAGTTTTACCGCTTCAACGAGGCGGCATACCTGAAGTACATAAAAAGCAACTCTTGCTGGTGAGGCGTGTGTTTTGCCCTGCCTGAATCCGTTTTTTTTCAACAGCGTACGAAGTATGGATTTTTTTATTACTTTTGCTACGCTCTATGTTAGCGTTATTGTTTTTTATAACTTTCTGAAAATTAGTAATATAAAATAATCTTAAGTATGAAAAAATTGACAGACAACACCTCTTTGGGCAAGCTTATTCTGCTTTGCAACGTGGTCGTTTTGGTGCTTTTCATCATCTCCATGCTTTTTTTGATGAAATTTGACAAGACCAACCAAGCCGTCATCCAAGAGCGCAACCATTACAACAAACTGTACGAGGGATACGCGACGGCGCAGCACCCGCTCAAGCAAGACAGTGCGGAAGTGGCTTACTACCAGTACAAACTGGATACGTTGCAGCAGAAGACTGCCGCCTCAAAGGACGAGAAGAAAGCTCTCGCCGAAAGCATTGAGGTTACGAAACAAACCCTCGCTGACAAGAAAAAACAACAAGCTGACAATCTCGTAAAACTCGCTGAACTGGAGAAGGAGTACCTTCCCGTGCAAAAGAATTGGGAACAGCTCAATGCCGATAATGACGCTGCAAAGAAGAAATTCTGGGTGATTGCATGGATTACCATCATCGCTTTTCTGGCGAAAACCTTCGTCTTCGCGATGTGGGGTGCCAAGAACAACCAGAATCTTCAAAACATCGCCCCGTGGATGAAAGATGGTATGAAACCCTGGATGTCATACGTGGCTTGGTTCGTTCCCATCTACAACTTGATTAAACCCCTTTCGTTCTTCAAGGAAGTTTGGAACGAGACCGACTATGCGCTTGAGAACGCCGGTATCGTCCCCCGTGATGAGAACAAAATCGACAATTCGAACATCTACATGGCCATTTGGTGGGGCTTCCTCCTCCTTAGCGTTTGGGTGATGAATTTCATTCTCTTTCTCACCTTCTTCCGCGAAGGCGCTTTCTTCATCAAGTTCAACCATGGTGGTCTGACGGTGGGTGCCATTGTCGTAATGATTCTCACGATGGGTATTGAGGCTTTCCTCATCATCCAATACAACAAGAAAAACAAAATGTTGCTTGATAACGAGAGCAAATTCTAATCTGCAAGGCGAAAAATTACAATATTATACAAAGCGGGACTTCGGTTCCGCTTTTTTTGCATATTGCTGTAGTGAAAATGTTGGAGATTTGCGCGTGATGTGATGTCATGGGAGGGCTTTCTCGATGGTTTGCCAGAGCAATTCCGCCGTGCGGTCCCACGTGTAAAGGCCTTTCCGGGCTTTGCCTTTTTCAATCAGCGTGTTGCGTAACTGGGGGGCTTGGTAAAGCTGTTCCATGGCTTGGGCGATTTCCTCCACGTTGTAAGGGTTTACGAGCAATGCGGCGTCTCCGGCGATTTCGGGCATGGATGAGATGTTGGAGGTGATGACTGCCGTATGGGCGTTGAAAGCGTCCACAATAGGCTGTCCGAACCCTTCAAACAGGGAAGCATAAACCATTGCGGTGGCTGCGGCGGTCAGGGCACTCAATTCGTTGATTTGGCGGCGGCCAAGCATGACCGCATCCTCGCGGTGGCGCATCGCCAGATAGGTGTCCTCAATTTCGCCGGCCCACCATTTCTTGTCGCCGACCACCACGAGCTTCATCGGACTGTTGGTACGCTCCTTAAAGAGGTCGAATGCCCGGAACACGTTGTCCAGATTCTTGCGCTTGTGAATGAGCCCTACAAAGAGGAAGAAATCGTAGCCGTCCGTATATTGTTGCTTAACAGTCGCCTGTTGCTCTTCCGTATAAGGCTTGTAAGCGGTGTTTGCGCCGTTGTATACCACGTCAATATTCTCCACCGGAACTTGATAGCTTTGGTGGATGTCGTCACGGCTGAACTGCGAAACGGTGGCAAGTCGCGTGGCATTGCGGGCGAATTTCGGGAAAAAGCGGTCGTAGTAGCGGCGCACGACGGGTGGCACAAATTCGGGATGGTGCAGGAAGTTGAGGTCGTGGATGACGTTTACGCTCGGGATGTCGAGGCGAGTAGGAATCCAACCGTCGGTGGAGAGGAAAAAATCGGGCCTTATCTTTTTGATTTTCAACGGAATGCCGTGTTCAAAGAAAAGATACCAGAGGTAAGGATGGCGTGCTTGCGGGTGAGCGACAACGGGTGTGACATTCTCGCTGAAGACGAACGACTCGTCGTATTCGCGGTCAAAAAGGAAGTAGAATTGGTGCTCGGGATGCGCCTGTGTGATTCGGACAAGGGTTTCGCGGGTGAATATACCGATGCCTTCCAGTCTGTTTTTGAGCAGCAGGCGGGTGTTGACGGCGATTTTCATGTCAGGTTACGCTTTGTGGTCGCTGCTGGTGCGGTAAGTGTAGTCGTCGGAAGGGTCGCTTGAAGCGCCCTGAGCATCTGCGAAAGGGCTTGCAGGTTCAATGTCCTTGATGTTCAGCTGGGTGCTCACCACATTGTTCCAGCGGTTCTCTTCAACATGGTAGAGAACGTTGAACGGCTTCGAATCGCTGACGACGGGCAGGAACGCTTTCTGGTTGAAGGCGATGCCGTCGAAAGAGCTGCTGCGCTCGTAAGGACTCAGAATCTTGCATTTCAGGTGCTTGTCGCCGACGATACGGGCATTTCCTTCGTCCACCACGCCGTCAGTCTCGAAAATGGGTTCCATATTGCCGGGACCAAACGGGGCGAACTGCTTCAGGTGTTTCAGGAATGACGGGGTTATCTCGGACAACTTGAGGCGCATGTCAACGGTGATTTTCGGCTCGTAGGCCGACTCATCGAGGTTTTCTTTGACATATTCCTCAAAACGTTGGGAGAATTCTTCAAGGTTTTCTTGTTTCATGGTCAGACCGGCGGCGTATTTGTGTCCGCCGAAGTGTTCAAGCAGGTCGGCGCAGGAGTCGATGCCGTCGTAAATGTTAAACTCCTTGACAGAGCGGGCGGAGCCGGTGATAAGGCCATCGTCGGAGCTCATGAGCACGATGGTGGGTTTGTAGAACTCCTCCACGAGACGGGAGGCCACAATACCGATAATACCCTTTTCCCAAGAAGGGTTATAGACAACGATGCTCTTGCGGTTTTCGAACTCGTGGGAGTTGCGGATCATGTCCATTGCCTCCTCGGTGGCGTTCTTGTCCTTCTGCTTGCGCTCGTTGTTCTGTTTGTTGATGCGGTTGCTTATTTCCATCGACTTGTCTTCATCTTCCACAATGAAGAGGCGGACAGATTCGCGTGCACTTTTGATACGGCCGGCGGCATTGATGCGCGGTCCAACGTAAAACACTAAGTCAGAGATGGATATGACGCGGGTGAAGAATGTGTCCTCGCTGAAAGGAGGATACGTTCTCATTTTGATGCCGGCCTGGTCGAGGATAGCGCGGATGCCCATGCGCGGAATCTTGTTGATCATTTCGAGGCCGAAGTGGGCGAGGATGCGGTTTTCCCCGGTGATGGCCACGATGTCGCAGGCGATACTGACGGCCACGAGGTCCATGCGTTTAAGCCACAATTCGTCAGGGAGCTCGTTGCGGAAGCAATAGCCTTGCACAAGCTTGAAACCGACACCGCAGCCAGAGAGTTCCTTGTAGGGATAGGGGCAGTCCTTGCGCTTGGGGTCGAGGATGGCAAGCGCGTTGGGCAGTGTGTCGCCTTCCAAATGGTGATCGGTGATGATGACATCAATGCCGTATTCGTTGGCCAGGTCAACCATGTCGTTGGCCTTGATGCCGCAGTCAAGGGAGATAAGCAGGTTGATGCCGTTTTCCTTGCAGAATTGGATGCCTTTTTCGGTAATGCCGTAGCCCTCGGTGTAACGGTCCGGGATGTAGTATTTGATGTATTCGTGGGCGTCGGCGCCGCGGATTTCGCAGAGGAAGGAGTAGACCAGCGCGACGGCGGAAGTGCCGTCCACATCGTAGTCACCATAGACCATGATTCGCTCGTCGTGGATGATGGCCTTGGAGAGGCGTTCCACGGCTTTGGTCATGTCCTTCATCAGGAACGGGTCGTGAAGTTTGTCAATATTGGGTTCGAAGAAGTCACGCGCTTGCTGCGCGGTAGTGATGCCGCGCTGTGCCAAGAGCGTGGCCAACGGACGTTCAAGATGCAGATTGTCACAAAGTTGTGTAACAACCGCCTCGTCCGGAAGCTCTTTTACAACCCAATGTTTCTTCATTTTTTACCTTTTAAAAACTGCGCCGCAAATATAAAGATTTTTTCTATTATTTGCAACCCCTTTTTTTTCCAAAATTTTTTAGTCAACAGTCAATGGTCAGATATTCCCGATTTTCATTTTTTTGTCAATATCCGAGATGAACTGTTTCATCTTTTTGTCGGTCTCGCTGAGGTTTCGGATGGTGCGGCAAGCGTGGAGGACGGTCGCGTGGTCCTTGTTGCCGCAGTAGGCGCCGATGACGGAGAGCGGTAGGTGTGTGTATTTCTTGGCGAAGTACATGCTGATTTGCCGCACCTGCACGATTTCGCGTTTGCGGGTCTTGGCATTGATGGACTCCACCGGGATGCCGAAGTAGTCGCACACGATTTTCTGGATGTATTCGATGGAGATCTCCTTGGCGGTGGATTTGACGTATTTGTCGACCATCTCGCGGGCGAGGTCGAGGGTGATGTCGCGGTGGTTGAGTGAGGCTTGGGCGAGGATGGCGATCATGGCGCCCTCCAATTCGCGGGTGTTTGCGGTGATGCGCAACGCGAGGTAGTCGATGACCTCCTTGGAGAACTCTATCCCGTTGTTCTCCAGCTTCTTGGTGATGATGGCCGTGCGTGTCTCCAGGTCGGGTATCTGCAGGTCGGTGGCCAGTCCCCATTTGAAACGGTTCAGCAGTCTCGGCTCAAAGCCTGTGATGTCCACCGGCGACTTGTCGGAAGTCATGATAATCTGCTTCTTAAGCTGATGCAAATGGTTGAAAATCTGGAAGAATGCCTCTTGTGTTTTGGTCTTGTTGCCCGAAATGAACTGGATGTCGTCGATAATCAACATGTCCACGGCCTGGTAGAACCAGTAGAAGTCGTTGAGGTTGTCGCTTTTCACTGCCTCCATATACTGTTGGTAGAAGGTGTCGGCGCTGACGTAGATGACGATTTTGTCGGGGAAGTTGATTTTGGTCTGGATGCCGATGGCGTTCACCAAATGGGTTTTGCCAAGGCCCACTTCGGAGTAGATGAACAGCGGGTTGAAAGGGGTTTGTCCGGGCGACTTGGCGATGGACATGCCGGCGGCCACGGCCAGGCGGTTGCAATCGCCCACCACATAGTTGTCGAACGTGAGCGTTTCGGAGAGGTTGGAGGGGATGCGCTGTTTCTTGATGCCGGGCACCACGAACGGGCCGGGGATGTCCTTGCGTTCCATGGCGTTTACATCCAAGGGCGGCATCATCAGCGGGTTTTTGACGGCCTTGCGGGGCGACGAGGAGATGGTGATGGCTGAGGTCTGCTCGGGTGTCTTGCCGCGCTCCACAAGCACCTTGTAGCGTAGTTTTGCGTCGTTGCCCAACAGTTTACGTATAGAAGAACGGAGCAGGTCAACATACTGTTCTTCCAGTATTTCCTTGTACCACAGGCTGGGAAGCTCAATCGTAAGTTGCTTGTTTTCGAGTGAGACGGCGTTGATGGGCTCGAATATAGTGGCGTAGACCTCCGGCGAAACGGTGTCGCGGATGATTTCTAAACATTGATTCCAGATGTTCGTATGAGAGGGTATCTCTTTTTCCATTTGCAGTTCGGATTCTTGTTAATTTTTGTTACAACGCTAAATTCTAATAAGTTAGATGAATCAGATTCTTCATTTTTTCACTTTGCAAAACTAACAAAAAAAATGTTCAAAAAATTATTTTGAACCCCTTGATTTTTTGAAAAAAAAGTGTACAGGTTTCTAACGGAGGCTATGACAGTGAGTTACGAAACTGGTCGTATTTCCCTACGTCGCACCAGCTGTCTTCGTCATGGATGTACGCCGACAGGCGGTTTTTTGTGGACTCCGCGAGGTAGAAACCGGTGACAGATGCTTTCTCAACGGATGGGATGCGGCGGGCGAATGCGGTGGTCATTACGTGTATCCCACTGAAAGCCAGTTCGTCGGCATTGACAGGATTTCTCGTCAGAATCTCCTCGCCGGTTTTGACGTTGCGCCAGCCGCAGAGTTCTCCGCTGTCGTGCTCAAAGAGGAAGTAGCGTTGGGTCTGCCGGTGCCTCACGGCCAATGTTGCATCGGAATTACTTTGTATATGATTGTGAATCAGCTTGTTGAGGTCTATGTTCGATAGAATGTCCACATTGTAGAACAGCAGCAGGTCGCTGTCGTCCCAAAGGTGCTCGGCGAATTTGATGCCGCCGGCGGTGTCGCGCAGGTAGGCTCGCTCGTCCGACACGCGGATATGCCCACACTCAGGTCGTTTCCGCAACGCGTCTATGATTTGGTCGGGGAAGTGGTGCACGTTGACGATAATAGGGTCAATCCCAGCCTCGAACATCTTGTCCAATGCGCTGTCCAACAGCGTTTTACCATCGTAACGAACCAAAGCCTTTGGTTTTGAGGCGGTTAGTGGGTAAAGACGGGTGCCGAGCCCCGCTGCGAATATGAATCCGGTGACTTTCATCCTCTCGATTTTTGAGCCGCAAATCTACACAAAAAACGAATATGTACGGTACTGTGCAGAGATGAATCCCGGTGCCTCGCTAAAGACATTCTTATATAATAACAAAGGAATGTTGATTACATCTTTTCGGAACGATGTTTTTTTTTTAGTTTTATGCTATTTTTGCCGATTGTAATCCAAAAATACTGACAATGAAAAAGATTGTTTTTGCCGCTATAATTTTCCTCTCCGTGGTGCTCGGGGCATGCAAGCACAACGTCTCCACCCAATACACCATCGGCTGCTTGGGATACCAGTACGGGACTGTTGAAGAATCTGACTGGCAAGCTCTTGAGGACTATTTCAAAACGCATGTCGAGTTTAACAAAGTTGTCACGTTTGAAGGAAATTCGCTGGCGGAGAACGACAAACAAGCCCGCGAGCTTTTTGACGAGCAGATGGCGAAGATTGACGCGGAATATGTATGTTCACTGCTCGGTGGCACTGACTATTATATTTACGGCATCGCGACGCTGAATGCGGGCGGAGACTACCGCTACGTCAAGGCGGAAAAATTCCAGTCCGACGGCGCGACGGCGGTGACGAAATAGTTTGGCTATTTCCGTACCCGCTCTTTCAGCATCGGCACGAACAGACAGTCGCCGAAATCCTCTTCTTCGTATTCTGAATCGCTGATTTTCACGATTCTCTTCATGATTTGGGATTCCACTCCAACAGGGATCACCATGATTCCGCCTGTCTTCAGCTGGTCGAGCAGGGCCTGCGGTATCTCGGGCGCACCGCATGTGACAATGATTCGGTCGTAAGGGGCGAATTGGGGCCAACCTTTGAAACCGTCGCCGTAGTAGGTGATTACCGACGGTGCTAACTTGTCCAACAACGGCTTGGTCTGTTTGAAAAGGGCGATTTGTCGTTCGATGGTGTAGACTTTCGCGCCCATGGCGTACAGGATGGCCGCCTGGAACCCCGAGCCGGTGCCGATTTCCAACACTTTATGCCCCTTTTGCACTTCTAAAAGCTGTGACTGGAAAGCCACGGTAGAAGGCTTCGAGATGGTCTGGTCGGTGGTGAGTTTGATGGCGGTGTCCTCGTAGGCGCGTGGCCACAACAGCGACTCCATGAAGAGATGCCGCTCCATCTTGTCGAAGGCTGTCAATACGTTTTCGTCGGTGATGCCTTTCTGACGGAGGTTCTCAATCATCCGTTTTTTTTGCCCGAGAAGGAGGTAGTTTTGGGTTGGCATGATTCTTATAGCTCATTTGTAATTGTAGAGACGCGCCATGGCACGTCTCTACAGTGGAAAACAATCGTTCGAGTGTACTCGTGATGAGGGTTTGTTAGAAACCGAATGACGAGCCGTCGAAGCAGTGGGTGCAGATGCGCTCCTTGGGAAGTCCGATAGCTTGGGTAACGGTGTCTATCGTATTGAATTTCAGAGTGTCCACGCCAAGGTGCTTGCGAATGACCTCTACCATGCGGGCGTATTCCGGTGAGGTGTGGTCCATGTAGCGTTGCAGGTTTTTGGTGTTATCGCCACCCTCTAATTCGCCGATGACGCGGCGGGTGATGAGCTCCATGACGTTCTTGGAGGCTGAGAAATTGAGGAATTCGCAGCCGTAGAGCAGAGGCGGGCAGCTGATACGGATGTGGACCTCCTTGGCACCGTATTCGTACATCATCTTCACGTTGTCGCGCAGTTGCGTGCCGCGCACGATGGAGTCGTCGCAGAAGACGATGCGTTTGCCTTTGAGCAAATCACCGTTGGGCAACAGTTTCATCTTGGCCACATGCTCGCGCATCTCCTGGCTTACGGGCATGAAGCTCCGCGACCAAGTGGGGGTGTATTTGACGATGGCACGTTGGTAGGGGATCTGTTTGCCGTTGGAATAGCCGATGGCCATGCCGATGCCGGAGTCGGGGATCGGGGCCACGAAATCGACTTCCGTGTCGTCGGTCTTGCCCATGGCGTAACCGAGGTTGTAGCGAGCGCTCTCCACGTTGATGTCTTCGTAGTTTACAGATGGGTAGCCGTAATAAATCCAAAGGAACGAGCAGATCTGCATTTGAGGGTTCGGGGCAAGCAACCGCTGGATGCCGTCGGCGGTGACTTTCACAATCTCGCCTGGTCCCACGAAATACTCGGTTTCGTAGTCGAGGTTGGCGAAGCTGTGGTTCTCGGAAGCGATGGCGCGACCGTCATCCCGCTTCCCGATGGCGATGGGCGTGCGGCCGTAGCGGTCGCGGGCGGCAATGATGCCGTTTTCCGTCAAAATCAGCATTGAGCAGGAACCCTTCAGCTTTTCGTATACATATTGTATGCCTTCCACGAAGTCATGTTTGCGGGTGATCATGAGTGCTACAAGTTCGGTGGGGTTGGTGGTGCCGGAGCTCAGCTCGGTGAACTGCTGGTTGCTGTCGAGGCACTCCTGTTCCAAATCCTTGATGTTGTTGATCTTGGACACCGTGGTGATGGCGAAGCGGCCAAGGTGGGAATTCACCACGATGGGCTGCGCGTCGGTATCGCTGATGACCCCGATGCCGGAGTTGCCCTGGAACTTTCCCAAGTCGTCGGCGAATTTCGTCCGGAAATAGGTGTTCTCAATGTTGTGAATGGAACGGCGGAATATTTGTGTATCAGGTTGATACGTCACTATTCCGCCGCGTTTGGTTCCGAGATGGGAGTGATAGTCCACCCCGTAAAACAAGTCCGAAATGCAAGGTTTGGTCGAGACGACTCCGAAAAAACCACCCATAGTTTTGTTGTTATTAGATTGATTATAAAAAAAATACCCGTCAGAGACGTACATCTCTAACGGGCTGCAATAATACTTTTTTTTTGGCAAAAACAACAGGAATGCCGCGGATTTTTTTTTGAACAAAGTGTTGATAACAGCGAGACTGGCAGAAGAAAAGCCCGACGTTCTGCCGTTACGATATGGATTCAACGAACAACTTGTGGTCGCCAAAGGACTCGCAATCCTCAAAGTGTAAAATCTGCTCCTTGATTCGTTTCCATCGGAAGTATTCTAAAGAAATGCCGAAATAGAGTCCATCAATCGTACGAATTACCAAACAAGTAGGTACTCCTTCCTCCCCTGAAACCGTATATCCAATCCGTTCTATCTCCTCCCAAGGAAAAAATTGGACATGTTTTTCTACTTTATCAGGCTTCTCCCAGAAGGGGTATGCACACCTTGTGGTGACCCCTTCATCGCTGACGGTAATGAAATCGAAACGCCGTCGTAGAACCCGAACCGCCACCATAATCAAAAGGATTACCACAAGGGTAGTATAGAACATTGTTACCATATCGGATCCCACCTCCATTTCTCTTTCGACACCTGGGTATTCAAATTCGGAAATCAAATAGAAGAGGCCGACCATTAGGCCTGCCGCCAAAAGGATGATGAGTGTGACTATAAAGGTCACGACTCCGGAAGTGGAGAAGGTCTTGGATGACTTGGAGGATATTTTCGAAGTGGACATTGGGTAAGACTTCAGGGCGCAAAAGTATAAAATATTCTTGAATGGGTTGCGGAAATGTCGAGAACCATCTCACAGCCCATTATCACCTCCCTTTCAAACACTTTTTTTTCTTTATTATTTGGGCGTTCCGGCACGGCGGCGGTCACATTTTCCCTGTTTTGCAGAGATGCCGGCCATGCGTCTCTGCAAACGTGCATCGTCGTTTTGCCTTGGCCGCCGCGCCGTCGGGCTGTCCGCTACAATGGCCGGTCGGCACATCAAGCATGTCCGTTCCCGCACCCGTGGAGACGGGGCGTACTCGTCTTTACAAACAACCTGCATCCGTCCATTTCCGCTTCCATCCCTAACGCGCGTCCGCCCGTAAAAGCATGACAATCAGAAACAATACCTTCCGCTGAATCATTGTCCCGGAACCGTTTGCCCGAAGGCCGTTAGGTCTGCGGGCAATATCAGGATACAAAAAGAACAACCATCACCACGGCTTGTGCCGTTTCAAAAAATCCTCTTTCTCCTCTTGGCTGAACATCTGCGGCCCGATAGCACCACCGCCATATTGGAAAGTGCAATGGTCGTTATAGGGAATCAGATCCAGATTCTCCATAGCAGTGGATTTCTCCTCGTCCGTCATAGATCGACTGTTGATAATATAATCATACCTTCCCATTCCCACTCGGCGAAACCAGATTTTCACCAAGTCGGGGGTGGTTTGAGAATATTCTATGCCGACACAACCCATCTTCTTAAGTCGCTGGCGGATGCCGTCGTATTCCTCCTGGGTCAGCCCTACCACGCACATCAACGAATCCCTTTTTTCACGCGCCTCTTCGTTCCAAAAGTTTGAATAGTGGTGTTCGTCGCCCTCTCCTGCGCACACATGGAACATCTCCAGCCTATTCCCCTTGAATTCCAAGGTGACAGCACAACTGTCGGCAACAGCACTTTGAAGATAGCGGTGCAACTCTTCCATTTCGGTATGGTGCTTCTCATAATGCTTGGCCATGATGTCGGGATTGCATCGCCGGTCGGGTGCCACCGCAAGGACATAAACGACCACCAACAGCACATTAATTCCTCCCCATATCACCGCAAGCCGTTGCCAAATATCTCGCCACCGCAGCCCCATAATGAAAAACACTATCGAAAAACCAATCGCCGGCAGCGTGACCCAACTGAAGATGAAAGAAATCATAAAGCCGAGAAAGTCATTCACCCAAAACAGCACGATCATCGCGGTGACGACGGCGAAAGGTATCAGCTTCAAGATTCCGAAAATGGTTGCTTCTGTTTGCTCTTTCATAATACTGTATTATTACTACCACCCACTAATTTGCATACTTATATTTACCCATTCCAGAATGATTATTACGCAAATTGCCATCGTCAACACCAACAATAACGCAATCTTCCATCTTTTCTGTGCAATCGCGAACACGAATGTGGCAAATCGCAGTATTTTGGCAACAAACAACAGAGCTGCCAGAAAGGGAGCCACATATAGGTTATCCATAAACTCTTTTCCCGTTTCTAAACATAACCAATTGTCTGCCAGGAAACCGAGCATTACGAAAACACTCACAACTGGCGCCACCCACCAGTATTTCAACATCAAATTGGATAGCTCGTTCATTTTTCTGCTTTTTGCAAAATTTTGATTTACATTGATATACAACAATCTATAATGAGCGGAACGCTTTCGATTCGGATGTCGCCCCTGCTCCGGTACCGTTGCGCCTGCGCGATCCGTGCCGGTGAGTGCTGGCCAACAATCGTTCCAGTACGGGTAACATCCGGTTGAGCTCGCCATGATGAATCATAAAATTCCAGAATGGCTCGAACTTTTTCCACCCACCCATGTAAAAGAGGTGAGCCAATTGCTGCTTCAGATTGTCATGCCCGAAACTCGCCTTGAAAATATTGCGCCACGAATAAAATTCACGGTAGGCCCAGTCATAACCCTGTTTCAACTCTTCGGCGGTCAAACCGACGGTCTTGTAAACAACGGTGCGGGTGTCATACTTACTCCAATCATGCGATATTATACGACCCTCGCGCTCCATCTGCTGGAAAAGACGGGTGCCCGGGTATGGCGTCAGGATGTGGAACGTTGCCGTGGTGATACTATGCTCAATGCCCCAGTCCACTGTCCTGCGGAACACGTCCCTGTCATCGTGGTCAAGACCGAAAACAAAGCTGCCGTTAATCATAATGCCAAGACTTTGCAACCGTTTCACCGCCGCCGCATAATCCTTTGAGAGATTCTGTATTTTGTTGCTGGAACGAAGGTTCTCCGGCGAAAATGTCTCGAAGCCCAAAAACAGGCTCCGCAAGCCCGCTTCGGCCGCTTTCTCTATCAGATCGCCATTTAAGACCGAAGCGACCGTTGCGGCACTTTGAAACACACGCCCCATCCCCCGCATCCCTTCGAAGAGTTCGGAAGCGAAGCGGGGGTTGCCCAACAAATGGTCATCCAGAAAATAGAGGTGCCGGCCAGGAAGTCTCTCTATCTCTGCCAAAGCATCATCCACCTTTTGGGTGTAAAAGGACTTCCCATACCCATAATGGGCATCTTTATAGCAAAAATCACAATGATGGGGACAGCCCCGTGAGACCACAAGGGAGTTGGGAACGAAATACTTCTCCCTCTTGATAAGGTCGCGCCGGACAGAGGGAATGTTTTCCAAGCTCCTCCAATTGGCCACATAGCGCTTCCTGGGGTGCCCCTCGCGGAAGTCTTTGATGAACCGAGGAAAGGCCTCTTCCCCAGGTCCTAAGAACAGGGTGTCGGCATGCTGGGCCGCTTCATCGGGAAGCGTGGTCACATGCAGACCGCCCAATGCCACATGTACTCCCTTTTGACGATAACCATCGGCTATTTGATAAGCCCGAAACGCATTCGTGACATACACCTGGATGCACACAAGGTCGGGTGTGTCATCCAACGTCAGTTTCTCCACATGCTGGTCCTGAATCTCCACCTCATCCTCGTCGGAGAAATATGCGGCAAGGGTTGCGAGCCCCAAGGGGGGAAACAACGAATATTTTATGGGCCGCCAGTAAGGGCTTTCCGCCTCCTGCAACGCAGGCAGTATCATCTTGACTTTCATATTTCTTCATTATAGATTTATTATTCACAATCAATAAAGCACTTTGCATTACAAAGCTTATAAGCAAAAAAAACAGCCGCGACGCTAAACCCCAAGAACCAGAACAGCAGCGCGTGTGACATCGTGAACCAGTCGATGCTGCCGAGAATCAGCTCCGCGTAACCGAGGTAGCGAAGGATAGGGTAGGTGTAATGGCTACAATTGGCTAATGCGAGGCCGTAGAAGAACAGCATGATGGATGAGGTGAGCCCGTAATGTCCCTGCTTCACCAAGGCCATGCTGAACAAACCGCCCGCCGCCAGCGGGATGAAGAAGTCGAGGAGCATCTGGAGCATCCGTTTGTCGAAAACAAAACGAAGAGTGTGCCGTTTTGACTTCACGATGGCGAAGGCGAAAAGCGCGAGCAGCGAGAGCGCGAACAGCCCGATGGCGATCAGTGTCTGTCTGACCTCTTTTTCTTTCATAATCTTAAAAGTACTTTGCGCTGCAAAGATACATTTTTTTTGATATACGACACGTTTTCGGAAAAAATTATTGCTGCTCCTTCAAAAAAACATCATGATTACCGAAATCCGTACACGGCATGAATTGCTCAATCTCTTTCTCGATCGACTTCCACCTGAAGAACTGCTGAAGACAAACCGTGAAGATTTCGGCATTTTTGGTAAAGATAATCATATAAAACGGACCTGTTTTGGGAAACGAGGTACAACCGATTTTCTCAATGTCCGTCCAGGCAAAAGTTCTGTATTCGCAGTCTGTACAGGAATTCACATCGGTGGTTTCCAAAGTCTTCACGCCATTTGAGGACACGCCAGATCGGTCGATTGTTATAAAGAAGGCCCGCTGAGGCCAAACCATAACAAAAAACAAACGAATAAAATAGACAGAGATGAAGATACCGAATAAAAGTGAGAAAACATACAATGCCGTTTCGATTGAATTATCAAATGACTCAGATAATAGTCTCCACGAACAAATACCGGCTAAAACCAACCCGAAAACAATAAAAACGGATAGGATAACACTCACGAACCAGAAGCCCCCGGCTGTATAAAACGTCTTGCCCTTAGGCTGAAACAATTCTTCTTCCATACTCAAATGATAAGCAAACTTTTACCTAAACGACCGCACCTCAACTTTATCAGCATTGAAGTAGTCCAACTCGACACACCTCAAGCGCCGCTTGTGGTCAAAGCTGAAAGTAATATGCGTACGCCTTCCTTCGTCCGTATAGAACCACAAATTAGTGAATTGCCTGTGCCTACAATGTCTAAATTTATAATTATACGGAGCCATGCATTCGGGACCGAACTCTATAGTATCCGTGATGTTGAATGCCTTGATAAAATCATCCAGGGTGGTATTATACGAAAGGAATAATCCAACATCTCCCAAAGAGAGAAAACTACCGCGCGCAAACTTGAAATCCAAATAACGAAGCCGTATATTCCCTTCATTGTCAGAAAGATATGTAACATGTTTCTTCTTTTCATGAATCCAATTCACCCGATAAACATATATTGCCGTATCATCGATGGTCCACGGATAATATTTGAGCTCAAAATTAAAAGTCCCATAGCTCCACTTGCCCTTTCCGTCAAAAACAAACGGAAGATCAGCGAGTTTACCGATGACCGGGACGGAAGACCAGATTTGCCCGATGTGAATAGTGTCCAACTGCGCACGGGCAAAAAAACCGCACATCAGCAGGATAGCTAAAACGAAGACTCTTTTCGTTATTTGTTCGATATTTCTATTACGATAGTTTCTCAATCTCTTTGTAAATTAAGTCAATCGCGTCGGGTTGGGCGAAACGTTTGATGTTGGCGCCGAGGGTTGTCATGCGGTCGGGGTCGGCGGCGAGCTGTAGCAGCGTAGGCATCAGTTTCTCGGGGGCCTCCTTGTCGGTGACGAGCAGCGCGGCGTCTTTGGTGGAGAGGGCTTTGGCGTTGAAGGTCTGGTGGTCTTCGGCGGCGTAGGGGAACGGCACGAGGATGGTGGGGACGCCCACGAGGGTGAGCTCCGCCAATGCGAGCGCGCCCGCTCGCGACACGATGATGTCGGCCATGCTGTAGGCGTCGTTCATGTTCTTGATGAACGGCACGATGCGGATATGCTCGTCCTGCTGCTCCAACAGCTTGGGGTCGATGTTCTTGTAGAAGCTCTCACCGGTCTGCCACAACAGTTGCAGGTCGGCCTTGCGGAACTCGTCGAGATGGGCGGCCATGGTCTGGTTGAAGGTGCGTGCGCCGAGGCTGCCGCCGACGACCAGCACGGTTCTCTTTTCCGGCGTGAAGTTGAAATACTGATAGGCTTCGGGTCTCTTGCGCTCCAGCTCCAGAATCTCCTTGCGGATCGGGTTGCCGGTCTTGACGATTTTCTCGGGCGGGAAGAACCGTTCGAGGCCGTCGTAGGCCACGCAGATGGCTTTGGCGTTCTTGGCCAGCATCTTGTTGGTGACGCCGGGGTAGGAGTTCTGCTCTTGGAGCATAGTGGGAATGCCTAACTGGGCGGCGGCTTTCAATGCGGGACCGCTGGCGAAGCCGCCCACGCCGATGGCCAGGTCGGGCTTGAACTCGCGGATGATCTTCTTGGCCTTGCGCATGGCCTTCAGCATCACCACGGGCAGGCGCAGATTGCAGAGGAGCCCGTTGCCCGACAAGTCGCGGTGGATGCCGTAAATCTCCAGTCCCTCGATGGGGTAGCCTGCTTCGGGCACGCGCCGCATCTCCATTTTGTCACTCGCCCCGATGAACAGGATTTTTGCATCGGGATTCTCCGCTTTGATTTTATTGGCGATGGCCAGGGCCGGGAAGATGTGGCCGCCGGTGCCGCCGCCGCTGATGAGGTATCGCTTTTCCATAATAGGTTTGGTTTTGAGGTGCAAAAGTACATTTTTTATGGGAATAGTGATTTGTGATTTGTGACTTGTGACTCGTGAACAGTGAGCAATAGGCTTCGATGGGGAGGGGATAAGGGTTATAACTCCCGTCTCACGATTTTTGACAGCCAGCGTATGCGCCAGCGTTCGGGGATAATGACAGTCAACAGGTAGCTGAGCGGGTTAAGGATGATTTGGCGTTTGCCTCGGAGCATCCCGTCCACGTATTTGCCAGCGATGTCGGAGGTGGATTTCAGCGAAGCGCGACCGAAAAATCCCTGTTTCTCAATTCGTTGTGTGATTTCGGGATTGGTGGCCATCGCGCCGGGGGCAGCCAGCGTCACCGTCACGCCCGTACCTTTCAGTTCCTCCCGCAGGCTCTTCGAGAAAGTGTGTACGTATGCTTTCGAGGCGGGATAGACGGTTTTCCAAGCCGTGGGCGTGAACCCGGCCATACTGCCGATGTTGAGGATATGGGCGGGCGTGTGTGCTTGCAAGTTCGGAAGTAGCGTTTTTGTCAAGATGGTGGTGCACAGTATGTTGAGGTGGAGGATGCGAAGCAGGTAATCCAGATCGGCGGTCTCGAAGGCCCGGCTTCCGCCAGTGCCCACATTGTTGATGAGGATGTTTACGGGATATTTTCCGGCAATCTCTTCCGTCCAACGCCGGGTGGCGTTTTCGTTTGCTAAATCTACTATAAAAGACTGGCAATCAACGTGATATTGGCTTGTAATCTCGTCGCGCACGATGTGTACGGCCTCAGTGGAGCTGACCAACAGGGTAGGGTGGCCGCGTCGGGCAAGCTCCAGCGCCAGTTCTCGGCCCAGACCCTTGCTTGCCCCCGTAATGACTGCGTATTTCAATTCACGATTCACGATTCACAAATGTTTTCGATAGCAACGGCGGCGGGCGATAACCTCCGAATCGTACTTTTCCCAAATGCGGGCGGCGATATTGTTCTCCAATTGCTGGGAAGTGTAGGCGTATTCGTAGCCGCGACGCAGGAAGGCCTCGTGAAGTTGCTTGTGGTAGATGGCGTGAATGCCCGAGTGTACGTATTCGGGCAGCACGCCCGTGAGCAACAGGTCGACATTTTTGTTGTGGTGCATCGCGTGCAGAATATGGAATGCCCCGAACGGCCACATTTTGCCGTCGGCTTTTCTAAACGCTTGATTCAGGGACGGAATGCTCATGGCGATACCGACCAGACGACCGTTTTCGTCTTCGAGGAAAGACATCAAGTCGGGGATGCCCGCGTTGAGGTTCGTGTCAATTATCCAGGTCATCTCCTCACGGGTGAGCGGGATGAAGTTGAAGATGTCGTGGTAGCTGTCGTTCAGCACTTCAAGGAAGGCGTAACCGTCCTTTCGAAGCTGCTCCTTGTCCTTGATGTCGCGCAGTCGCACGTGGTACTTTTTCGCCAGCAGGTCTGCCAGGCGGGAGATACGCTCCGATACGGGCGTGACCTTTACCTTGAACTGCAGGTAGTCCACCTCCTTTTCGAAGCCCATAGCCTCCAGATATTCAGGGTAATACGGATAGTTGTAGTCGGCACCGAAGGTGGTGATGCGGTCGAAGCCTTCCACCAGCATGGCCTGCTTCTCCATGTTGGAGAAACGCGAGGGTCCGCAGATTTCGGAAAGCCCCAATGAGCGCCCCCAATCCTCCACCGTTTGGAAGAGTCGGCGGGCCACTTCGGGGTCTTCCACGGTGTCGAACCAGGCGAAGCGGATGCGTTTCTGGTTCTTGAGCTCGTTGCAACGGCGGTTGACGAGTCCAGCGATGCGCCCTACCATTTTGCCGTCCCGCCAGGCCGTCCACAACCGCAGGTCGCAGAACGCTAACGCAGGATGATGGGTCAGCTGCTCCTCCTCGGCTTTGTCCAGCGCGGGTACGTAATACGGACAGTCTTTGTACAGTTTTCGGGGAAACTTGATGAACCGCCGTAAATCCCCCTTGTTCTTAACTTCTTTTATTTCAATCATTTGTATTTTGTTTGAAGCAAGACAATCGATGGCAAAGATAAAAAATTTTGGCGATGGGATTTTGTGTATTTTTGCGCCCTCTAATTTGCGAGTTATGAACGGAGATCCGAGATTGTATCAATTGTTGGATGAATTGCACATCCCGTACGAGTATATCGAGCATCCGCCCGCCCCGACCATTGAGATTGCAAAGCAATATTGGGCCGGTCACGATGCGAAGCATTGCAAGAACCTCTTCTTCCGAAACCACAAAGGCAACCAGCACTACTTGGTTTGCCTGGACTGCGACCGGGAGATGAATATCCACGATATTGAGAAGCAGTTGCACCAGGGGAAGTTGAGTTTCGCTTCGGAGCAGCGGCTCATGAAGTACTTAGGGGTGAAGCCCGGCTCGGTGACACCCTTCGGGCTCATCAACGACACGGAGCATCACGTGCATCTGTTTTTGGACCGGCAGTTGCAAAATGCCGATCGCGTGAGCTTCCACCCGTGCGAGAACACCGCGTCGTTGATTGTCGCTCGTGCCGATTTCGAACGGTTTCTGGCATATATGGGAAACCCTTACGAGTGGATTGATTTGTACTGAGACTTGGGATGTAAGACGTAAGACTTAGGACTTAGGACTTTAGACTTGAAACTTGAAACCTGAAACCTGAAACCTGAAACTTGAAACTTGGGGCACAGGTCATACGATAAACGAGTGGTATTATGACAAAACGGTCAAAATCAACAAAAAGCAAAAAATTTTGGAGGATTTTTGGTAAAACGATCCTTATCCTATTCATTATCAGCTTAGCGCTGCCGATACTTTACCGTTGGGTGAATCCGCCGGTGACGACTTTCCAATTGGTGCAAGCCGTCAGCAACGGCACGGGCATCCACAAGAAATGGGTACCGATAGAGAAGATTTCCCCCTACATGTACCGCGCCGCCATCGCCTCGGAGGACAACTACTTCCTCGGGCATCGCGGCTTCGACGTCATCGCACTCAACACGGTGATGGAGGAGCGCAAGAGCGGGCGACGGAAACGCGGGGGCAGCACCATTTCGCAGCAGACAGCCAAGAATGTGTTCTGTTGGCCGAGAAGCTCGTGGGTGCGCAAGGGCGTGGAGACCTACTTCACCTTCCTGATCGAGACCTTCTGGTCGAAGGAGCGCATCATGGAGGTCTACCTGAACGTCATTGAGATGGGACCGGGCATCTATGGGGCGGAGAAAGCCGCCGAAACCTATTTCCACTGCCATGCCTCGCAGCTCACGGCGCACCAGGCGGCCCTGATTACCGCCTGCTATCCGAACCCGCAGAAACGAAATCCCGCGCGCCCGACCTCGTATCTGTTAGGCCGTGCCGCCAACATCGAGGGCAAGATGGCCCGCTACGGCACCCCGAAGTTCACGAAGGAGTACATCTCCCACGTGCGCGAACGCTATCTGAAATCCGTCGAGAAGATGGAGCAACGGAAGAAAAAGCAGCAGGGAAAGAAGAAAAAGAAGTAGAGACACAAAAATAAGAGACGCAATGTTTTGCGTCTCTTCTTTTTTGGGGTCGCTGTATACGTCCTACTTCCGCTTGAACAGGGAAACCACGAAGAGTAGCAGACATGCGCCAACGACGGCCGCGATGAGCTCCCATACGAGGCCGCCTTTCTGGATGTTGGCCAGGCTCATGAGCCAACCACCGATAAAACTGCCGATAATACCGACGATGATGTTGACTATCAGTCCGTTGCCACCACCGTTCATCAGTTTGCCGGCCAACCAGCCGGCCACTGCGCCGAAAAGCAGAAAGAGGATAATGCTTACAATGTCCATAGTATTAGATTTTGGTTAAACATTTTTGATGCGGCAAAGATATGTTTTTTTTGATTTTTTGATTTCCCCACACTGCGCTTTGCAGGTGTATGTAAGAGCCCCACACTGCGCTTTGCAGGTGTATGTAGGAGTCCCCACACTGCGCTTCGCAGGTGTATGTAAGAGCCCCACACTGCGCTTCGCAGGTGTATGTAAGAGCCCCACACTGCGCTTCGCTTGTGTGGGGTTACTTGCGCTTCGCGCGTGTTGTCCCTTCGGGACTGCTTAAGGAATTAGGATTTCTTTAAAATCAGCACTGCGTTCGACACACCGCGCTCGCCTTCGTGGTCGAAGCGGCCGTTGTCGGAGGGACAGTTGGCGATGCCTTGGTAATCACCGATGTTCAGGAAGAGGGTAGTGGAGCCGCCGCCGTCGAGGTTGAGGGCGTCGCGGCAGCCAAGCCAGCGGAGGATTTGCTGCAATTCCGTGAGCGACAATCCCTCAGCTTGTTTAAACCGTCCATCTGCCACGAAGAGCAACACTGTGCCGTCTTCACGGATGCCCACGGCCGTGCGGTTGTGGCGGTTGGTGACGAAGGTGCGGTCGTCGCGCATGTACTGCAGTGTGTCGTGCCAGATGAGCAACGGTCCGGCGGTCATGATGTCGGGGTAGGGGAGCGCCTCTTCCCACCGCCGCGACGAGTCGGTTTTGAGAATGAAGATACTGTCGCCGCCCAGGCAGAGCGTGCCGTATTGGTAGTATTTGCGGTTTACCGTGTCCTTGCCGGGGGTGTTCTCCCCGATGTTCACGCTGTCGATACGCAGGTAGCAGATCGGGAAGTGCTTGTCCATGTCGAAAAAGGAACCGTTGACCGCTGCCACCGCCTCGTGTTTGCGGGCCATCTCGGAGGTCTTCGTGCGGCGCGGCTCGTGAGCGAACGCCAACGTATAGTGCGCCGTGTCAGGGATTTCCAATACGAAAATCTGCTGGTTCGAGGCGAACAGCCGCTGTCCCTCGAACCGGCACTGCTTCAGCACCATCCCGTCGAGCGTGTCGGTCTGCCAGGGACCGCTCGCAAACGCCAAGGAGTCGCGCTGGGCATGGAGGCACAGGGCGAGAGCAGAAGCGAATATGGCTACAACAAGACGTTTATACATCATACAATGCCGCAATTACACTTTCAATGTCCTCATCCGTAGTGTCCCAAGAAGTCACGAGCCTGATTTCATCTTCTGCCTTGTTCCAGTAGTAGAAGAAAGTAGTCTGCGCAAGGCGGTCGGCGACGGGGCGCGGGAGCTTGAGCAGCAGGATGTTGCAGTCGGTGCGCTGGGTGAAAACGTCGCCGAGGACAGTGGTGATGCGCTGGCGGAGCTTCTGCGCCTGCGCATTGGCATGGGCGGCGTTCTTCTTCCACAGGTCGTTTTCGAAGTAGGCGACGAACTGGGCGCTGAGGTAGCGCATCTTGGAGCTGAGCTGGGCGCACTGCTTGCGGTGGTACTTGAGCTCGGGCACCAGTTCGGGGTTCAGCACAACCACCGACTCGCCCATCAGCATCCCGTTTTTGGTGCCGCCGAAGCTGACGACATCGACGCCGCAGTCGGTGGTCATCTCCTTGAACGTTTTGCCGAGCTTCACGGCTGCGTTGGCGATACGCGCACCATCCACATGCAGGTACATGCCGTGCGGGTGGATGAGGTCGGCGATGGCGCGGATCTCCTCGCAGGTATAGACCGTGCCAAGTTCCGAACACTGCGAGATATAGACGGATTTGGGTTGCGAATGGTGCTCGAAGCCCCAGTTGGTGAGGTGCGGGCGGATGAGCTCCGGCGTCAGCTTGCCGTCGGGCGTGGGGATGGTCACCAAAGAGGCGCCGGTCATGAAGGCGGGCGCGCCGCACTCATCGACGGCTATGTGGGCGGTTTCGGCACAGAGGATGCTGTTGAACGACCGCACGCATGCACGCTGGGCCACCACGTTGGCGCCGGTGCCGTTGAAGACGGGGAAGACCTCCGCCTGCGGACCGAACTGCTCCTTGAAAATCTCCCGCACACGGGCGGTGCAGGTGTCGTCGCCATAAGCGATTTCGTGGTCAATATTGCAAGCCGCAATGGCCTCTAAAACAGCGGGATGCACTCCCGAATGGTTGTCACTTCCGAATGATTTCATTGTTTTTTTTTGTGGGCAAAGATAGTATTTTTCGGGATTGCAGGAGTTGTCATTATTTTGTCCGCTATGGCAACGAATTGCATTCGCAGTCGTAGAAGTCGTCCAGTTTGCAGTCGGCAATGAAGTCTATGGGAATGCAGTATTTTTCCCCTTTCATGTTGATAAAGACACCTTTTCCGTCATGCTTCTCGTTCACTTTTACATACACGCTTTGCTCTATGGAGTCGTGGTTCATGAGCTTTGGGACGAAAAATGCTGCTGTCCCATTCTGGATCCTCAAACCCAAGCCTTCGGCGACATCCTCGTCACGTCGGAAATAGTTTGTATTGGTTTCTGCCAAGTCAACGCAAATGGTGTAGTAAGGTCTTCCGAGAGGGTTCTTGTGCTCGTTGGCGGACACGACAGTGCCTTCAAAGGTGATGTTTGAATATGTCTCCTCGTATAGTTTGTTCTTATGTCCGTTTTTTTGCAGGGAAGAGAGGAATGTCCGTATGCCTACGAAGTGAAAAAGGACGAAGCCCAAAGTTAGTAGAATGGAGGTCAGTGCGATGTGTTTTCGGGACAAACCCTGTTTTTTGGAGGAAATGATGTGGAGTGTGATGATTCCTGCGGGGAAGAGGAGGAACCAGCAGAGCAGGAAGAGGAGGAAGAAGATGTCGCGGATCATAGGTTAAGGTCTTTTTGATGGCAAAGATAGAAAAAACATCCATATAATAAACATGCGTGTGCCTTTTTTTCAGTAATTGGAAGTTGACTGTTTCCCCCTTTCTATCTGGTCGGAACCTTTTAATTTACAGTTAAATAGTAATATCCGTTTTACTATACCTGTTGGTTGGCCTTGCCTGCATTTCACCCTTTTCACGGACTTACCACGTAGTACGGGATTACCTGTTCGACACGCCCCATCGCCCGCTCGAACCGTTGCGCGTTGTTGCATCGGCAGGTCCTCCTCCGGAACATCGCCTCATAGACGTAGCGGTGGAACATCGCGGCGGACACGAAATGGTAAATCCCAGTCACCATACGTTTCACCTGGAGCCAAAGTCCGTTCGCAATTCCTTTGTTCGCAGGTGTTTCCGTTATAGGATCTCGCCTCATACCGTGTGGTTCCTCTACATTATATTTCTCCAATTCGCTCTCCGCCAGTGTCTGGTAGCAGATGTAGTCGTCTGTGAATATCCGGCTGCCGGGCTGCACGAAAGGGAGAATTTTGGGATGTAGTTTTAGTGGCTCCGTGAGTTGTCTGATGACGAGCGGCCTGCCGGAGCCGTTGTTCACATCGACTTTTTCCCCATGTACCGTGTCTGGAAAGTCATCCTCCTCATCGCGCAGCAGGATTCTGATTTTGTGCAGGATGTGCCAGGCAGTGCTTTGCGACACTTCGATTTCCCTGGCGAGCTGCATGGAGGAGATGCCCTGCTTGTTGTTGACAATCAGGTATATGGCCTGAAACCATTGAAGCAGTTTGAGTTTAGTGTTCTGGAAAATCGTCCCGACGAATACGGAGAATGTGCTTTTGCAGTCCTTGCAGGCGTAGCGTCCGTCCTTTCGGTGATAGACGGTGGTACAACCGCAGTAGGGACAGACGGGCTTGCCGTGCCATCGTTGCTCGGCGAGGAAGTCAATGCATTTTTGGCCGTCGGAGAAGTGCTTGGTCAGGGCGTCGAGGGTCCTGAACTTGGACAATGGATTGTTTTTCATTTTCAAAGTTTTTATTCGAACGAGTATTTTGTCGCCTGCAAAGATAAAATAAAAAAGTGTAAAAACAAGTGATTTGAAGAAAATTTTTTTCATACTGATAGTCAATGTGTTATGAATTCGCTGTCAACTTCCAAATACTGAAAACAATATCCTACATCCTTCTGCTTTTGCAGGATTTCGCCTATCCTTTCCACAGAATTGTCTTATCCTTCGCAAAAAATGTGTACCTTTGCATAATCAAATCCAAAGTCTGCGGTATGTCTCATCTTGTTAACCATAATTGTCCACAATCCCATTGCAAGTGCCCCAAAAACCTTCGACCCCCGCGCCACGTTCACCTGAAACTCCTCTATCTCAAGGCATGGCGGAACAAAAGCAATGCCGGAAATCTCTTCGGGTACAAATTCTTGACTGGCGTGAAGTTGTCTTTCGGCCTTTTCGTCACGTTGGCGCTTGCCTATGCAGCCTTGTCGGACTATATCCCGCTGTCGTTCGGTTATGAGCGAGCCGCAAGGGCTGCCGTTTACATCGTCACAGCCGGCTTCGTCGTCTATTTCACCAAAGTGCTCCCTGACGAAGACGTCCTTGCTCGTTTTGCTATGCTTGCTGAGAGAAGGATCCACCGCAGGGCGGATTTTTTCCACTTCATCATGCTCAATTGGATAGAGATAATGCTTTACGCTATTGTCCTTGTGGCCGTCGTCAAAACCTTCTTTTTGTAAGATTTTGGAAAAATCGCTTTATGGGCGAAAAAAAACATCGCTGTGTAGTTAATCGGTTCTTTTTTGCGTTATTATATCTGTGAGACCGAAGGATCCTTTCGAAGGTATGCTCCACCGCCATAGGGGGTTGCTCTTCTCGCTCTGCCGACACTATACCCGTCGGGGGCTGGAGGTTGACGACTTGTTGCAGGAGATTTCGGTGGCGCTGTGGCGTGACCGGGAGCGGTTGCTCTCCCTTTCCGCAGTCCCGCAGGCGGCGTTGATTTGGAAAATCGGAAGGAACAAAATCATCGACTGCTTGCGGCGGGAAAAAGAGACCGAGGCCTTGCCGGAAGGATATGAGATCGCCGACGAAGACCGCACGATGATTCGTGAGTTGCATGAGCGGATTGCCCTGTTAGACGAACCTGACCGTTCCATAGTGCGCTTGCAATTAGAAGGTTACGATTACAAGGAGATCGGCGATCGCGTGGGGATGACGGAAAAGAACGTGAGTGTGAGGTTAGTGAGAATCAAAGAGAAATTAAGAAAATCAATGGAGATATGACAGAAAACGAGTTTGACGAATTATGGCAACGGGCCGAAGCGGAAAGCTACGGTCAACGGTTGGCGGCGGAATACCCCGCCTGGCGGCGGCGGCAGAACCGCATCGTCACCGTGGTAACATCTTTGGTGGTCGTGCTGGCTGTGGCCGTGTCGCTGTTTACCATACAGCAACGCCAAATCCGAACGTATGAGAAAGTGTATTGCAACCGTGTCGGCACCGCTGATGCACAATGGGCTGACCTGGCCGCAGAAATGTTGATGGAATAATGAAAAAACTGTTAATCATATTGTTGATGCTGCTCCCGTTGGCAGCCATGTCGCAAAGCGCACTGTACAAGCAATACGCATCACGTCAGAATCTCACCGTGGCGCAAGTAAAGGGTTTTAAACTCAGCGACAAAGTGCGTGTCGATGTGGTGCTCGTGGTGGCGGACAATGATGCGGCGTGGAAGCAACTCAAAAAAGAGCTCGACATCCGCGGCGAGGAAGGTTCCGTCAGCTGGCTCGGTGAACTGGCGCAGCCTGCCAAGCGCACAAAGTGGCGCGGCAAACCGCTGCTGCGCGTGGTGGCCTCGCACGGTCGCCGCACTGTGGGCTTCTACCGCCTCGATACGGAGGCGCAATATGACGCCCTTTTGGATTATCAATTAAATAATATGAAAGAGAAATGAAAAAGATAGAGTTTATGAAAACGACATTGAGATTCACCGTACTGATGACGGTGCTGGTGCTTGCCTTTGTGGCCTGCGATGATCCGAACAAAAAACCTGCTCCCGGAGTCGACAATACTCCTAAAGAGCGGGTTATCGTTTATAAGGTCGGACAAAACGAAAGCCGGCAGTCGCTGGCGACGGAGGGCGAATGGGATGCTCTGTTGGACGTGCTCTGCAATCAGGCAAAACAGGGCAGCGAGGTAACCTTCTACAATATGAAGCCAAGCATTTATCACCCAAACAAGCTGTCTTACGGTACCAAGGCTTCCAAGACGTTTAGCACGTCCAACCAAGATGAAATGAAGTCCTGGATGAAAGAGATGGAGAAAGAGGGACGCACCGTCGTGGTCACTTACAGTAACGGAACATGGAACGGTGTGGCCTACGCCTCGGCACCTCCGGCAGCCACCATGGCGAATATTGTTGGAGAATGGCATTTCAGTCGTCTGGTAATTAAGCCGATGGATGCCGACGGACAGTTACAAGAGGGGGAAACCTTGATCCCTGATTTCAATGGCGGATCCATGTTCTATAATTTCTATGAAGACGGAACGATGTCTTTGACAGTCAACAATATTGACGGGACATCCTACACCGATAATTCCACTTGGAGTCTCTCGGACGACGGCAAACTCTGCAGCGAATTGCTCCCGAATGGCGGTGGATGTTGGGACATCAACTGGATCTCCGCCAACACCTTGGTGCTTTCCCGTCCCGACTTCGGGACCGAGGATGGCGACTTCCTCTATCAATTGGAATTTGACCGACAATAAAAAAAAATTTCTTGGATGTAGTTTTTCACTTTCTCGTTACGTTCTTACAACAGATTCTTTCAGTAGAAACAATTAAACTTATTTAATAATCAATCAAAAGTAAAAATCAAAAAGTATGAAGAAAAACATTTTTGCAATCGCCCTCGTTGCCATCACGCTCTGCATGGCTTCTTGTCAGAAAGACCCTATCACCCCTAACGGAAATGGTGATAATCCTGCGAACACTCCCAGAGTGGCTGTCACTTCCGACCTTATCGGCACTGACTGGACCGCATCCCTTACTCTCAACGACCTGCTCACAGGCATGGGTGTTGACCTCAGCGGTATTGTTTGCAGTGACTCTAACGACCTCAACGCCGAGGCCATGAGCATCCAGATGAACTTCGACAACCAGTATGCACACATCACTTTCAGCGACAATGTGGTTGTCCTCAACGCATTGGAGGTGAACGGCGAATACACGATGGAAGAGATTTCCCAAATGGATCTTGCATACGTCTATGACGGCGCCACCCACACCGGTACCCTGACCGCTGTCGGCACCGATGAGAACGGCGATCCCATCAACTATCAGATCAACTTCACCTACAGCGACAACGACGATACGATCACCATCAACTTCCAGTTCACGGATGAGAACGACGCTGTCATCAACTTCCCGATGGTGTTCCAACGCAATGCTGTAAACGCTTAATTTTCCCCAATCAAGAGACAATTTCACAAACAACTTTGTGGATTTGATGAATAACCGAGTGCTGGCGCGTTATTGCACCGGCACTCGTTGTGTTTAAACACTTTTTTGCTATCTTTGCGCCCTGTATAATCTGCAAAATGAGAAACGACATGTATAGGATTCTCTTTGTTTGCCACGGGAACATCTGTCGCAGTCCCATGGCCGAGTTTGTGCTGAAACAGAAGGTGGCGGAGCGCGGCCTTTCGGAGCGGTTTGAGATTGCTTCTGCCGCGACGAGTCGCGAGGAGATCGGCAACCCCGTTTATCCTCCTGCGCGGCGGATGCTTGCCGAGCACGGTATCGCCTGCGACGGCAAGACCGCCCGCCAGATGACCCGCGCCGACTACGCCTACTACGACTACATTATCGCCATGGACCGCAACAACTTGCGTAACTTGCAGCGGCTCCTCGGTTCCGACACCGACGGCAAGATCTCCCTGCTGATGGACTACACGGGCACTCCTCGCGACGTGGCTGACCCCTGGTACACCGGCGACTTCCAGGCCACATGGGACGATGTCCAGCGCGGCTGCGACGGGCTGTTGCGGGAGTTGTTGGGTGATGCGTAAAAAAAGAGGGTGTGTCAAAAGTCAGTTTTAGCAAAAATCGATGTTTGATTATCAAATAGTTACAAACTGAAAAATGCCATTTCTTGGACTTTTGACACACCCTCTTTAGAGTGTATAAATCGTGGAACCTTGGATTAGAAGGTGTGTTCCAACGTGAATGTCAGGCGTTCCGGATGCGTGGCGATGAAGGACAGGAATTGTTCCTTCGAACCGAACTGGCCGACAGGCGCGTTGTTGAGGCCGTGGTCCTTCACCACACCGTTCTCAGTGTAGTGGATGTTCGGAACAGCGCCGATAACAATGGCACCCGTTTCCGGGAGTTCAGACTCGTTGTAGACGATCGTTCCCTCGATTTTGGCGGTGAAGGGCGCCTTGACTTCGAAAGCGGGAAGGGTCCAGGGTGCGGAGACGTTGTTCACCTCCACAGTTTTACCCGTAGCGTCAACATACTTGAGGTTGTAGTGGAAGCAAGGGGAGATGGATAGCGACTGGCCATTTTGCGTGAAGGAATCCTTCATCTGATATTGGACAGTGATTTTTTTGTTGCCGCCAGTACCGCTGCCACCATTTTCACTGTTCTCGCGGTTACAGGATGTGGCTATCTGACCTCCCACGAGCACTATTGTCAGAATAAACAGAAATTTCTTCATTGTTGTCGGGTATTACAAGTGGTAAGTACGGGGTTAATCCTCTTTCAGGGTGCGGGTTAAGACGATTTCTTCCTTGTTGGTGTCGCGGTTGATGAGAATCAGATTGATTTTGGTGCCGCCAACAAGAATGCCCGGATGTTGTGGTCTTGCGGCCTCGACAGCGTCTATGGATTTGTTGAAAGCGTTTTCAGCTCTTTTGCTGACCGCTTTCTTCTCGCCGCGGAACACGTAAGTGCTTGTGTTTTCCGAGTATCTGTCGGCACTCGCTTTCATGTTGTCGACGACAATTTGGTCATAGAACAGGTAGTAGTTGTTGTGCACACCTTCCGGGGTGTTGGGATCAAGCTTCACCATGTATTGCCAGTCACCATCCTCTATACGTCCACAGGAGGAGAAAATGCCGGTCATGGCCACGACGCAGCAGATTACTGCGATAGATAAGAACTTTTTCGTTTTTTGTAATTATTTTTTTGGTGAATAATACGTGATTGATTAAGATTACATAAATCTTCTTTGGAAAGGCAAAGATACAATCTTTTTTTGGATGTAACATTTTTGAAAAAAACATACTTAGTGATAGAACATGTGCAGTCGGGGAGAGATGCCGATGCGATGATGATTATCCTGTCGCCGTAAAAAAATATAACACAACATTGTTATATGCCAAAAAAGTTATATTTTTGCGGCGACTAAAAAAACAAAATTGAAATGATATGAAATGGAATG
>Ga0310697_10000320_pt1 | contig 68085 bp, 84 predicted proteins | sample 172DNAGHGlowgp2_FD_203883 | JGI IMG/M metagenome (GOLD analysis project Ga0310697, IMG submission 203883) | Sheep rumen microbial communities from Palmerston North, Manawatu-Wanganui, New Zealand - 1728 DNA GHGlow gp2 (v2) (version 2) | ecosystem: Host-associated > Mammals > Digestive system >...
TCTTGACGTAGCCGACCGCGAGACGCTCCGGGTACTGGAGGAACCAGTCGTACACCAGCTTGGAGCGCGAGAACGTGCCCCAGTAGTCGATGTCGGTGAGCTGGCGCTCGTCCACCATCATGTCCTCGGTGTACACGATAGCGCTCTTGTCGAGGAAGTACACGGGATAGACGGGGTTGCCGTTCGCGTCCGAATAGACGGGAAGCGCGTTCGAGACGTACACGTCCGCGCCGGAGATCTTTCCGAGCGAGTACACGTCGCCGCGAATGACGCTCTTCGCGTCGCCCATGCCGTCCGCCTTGCCGAAGCGCTCGTCCGCCTGGAGGGCGTCAGCCACCATGACGGGCATGACGGCCTTCAGCCCGGTCAGCGTGCTCGCGCCCTTGAACTGGCGGAGCGAGTTGATGCCGCGCTGGACGTAACGGAGCGACGTCGCCACGTAGGGGTTCGTGCTCGCGTTGTACGCGGCGTCGGCGGCAGCCTTGGTCTCGTACAGGACGACGGGCGCGTCGGCCGCGCCGAGCTGAACGTTGCGGGAGATGAAGCCCGCCGTGTTGCCCGTGTTGAACGACGCGACCTTGAGAGGGACGTCCGTGAGGAGTTCCGTCTCCTTGTCGTCGTTCATCGCGGCGATGGCCTCCTGCGTGATGGGCGCTTCCACGTCGAAGGCGGAATAGCGCTTGTCCTCCAGCTCGAAGTAAAGGCCCCAGGCGCGCTCGCGGCCCTTGATGAACCGCTCGTAGGACGACTTGGGAAGCTGGTACTTCGCCTTGTCGCCGGGCTTGGTGGCGTACGTCTCGATGATGGGGAGCACGGGGATTACGGTCTCCGTGGAGCCCTTCTCGAAGTACATGTCGCCGTTGGTGGTGATTTCAGGGAGAAGCGACTTGTCGCGAAGGCGCTTCTTGAACTGCTTGGCAATCGTGGTGTGCCGGGTACCGGGGAAGGCGATCTTCTGGCCTTCCACGAAACCGGGCGCATTGTAGCCGATAGTGTTTGTGAGAATCATTTGACGTTCCTTTCCGTCGTTCGACCCGGAGAGGACGGGGCGCGGGTTTCCTTTTACTTCACGCGTCCCTCCCTCTGGGCCTTTTCAACTTCGTCCGAAAGACGTTTCATCCCTTCGCGGTCGCCGCGCGAGCGCAAGACCTCGATCTCGTCGTAGAGCTTGTCGATCTCGTCCCACGTGTAGACCTTTCCGGACTTGACCGCCACGGACGTTCCGCCGCCGGTAGGGCTGGGGTCGGGCGCGGCTGCTCCCGTTCCGCCAGAAGGAGGTGGTATGCCGACTTCCGTGTTGTAGAAGTTGCGGATGTGCCACGAAAGAGTGTCGAAGTCGCAGGCGTTGAAGGCAGTGGTCACGGAAGCGGCGTTGAAGCGCAGGTATTTCTGCCAGGCGGCGTGCTTGTCACCGCCTTCAAGAACGGCGTCCCTGAAAAATCCAGGAAACTCGTTGCCGATCTTCTGGGCGAAGTTCTGCCGCGCTATCGCAGCGCCCTGCTGTTCGCGGGCCGCCATCTGAGCCTTAAGCTCGCGCAGCTCGGCGTCGCGGGCCGCAAGCGCCTCGTCCACCATCTTCTGCGCGACGAGTGCGGAGCCCTTCGCGAAATTCTCCGGCATGTCCTCCCGAATGTCGTCCGGCAGCGCGCTTATCGCGGCCTCCGAGCGACGGGATGCGGACAGTTCGGCGACCTTCGCCTCAAGAGCCTTCTTCTCCTCGTCGAGCTTCTTCACGCGCCCCTGTTCGACCTTTGCGGATTGCAGCTGGCGCTGCGCCTCCTCGTACTTGGCCTTCCAGTCGGTCGCGTCGCCGCCGGCGTCTCCGCCAACCGCTCCGTTGCCCGAAAGCGCGTTCATTGCCTTTTCCATCTCTTCGTTCATCTCTTGTTTTTCTCCTCATCAAGCCCCTTGCCACAGGGGAGTTGGTGTTGCCTCGCCGAGCCTCAAACGGGAGGAATCGGCGGACGAAATTGCCTACGCGAGAACGGTGCCTCCTTCCCGGAATCCTCCGGCGGCGGGGCGGTTGGCCTCCGCCCGCTTCGCCATCAGAGCCTTGGCGGCCTCGTCCGCCCTCGATAGACAAAATCTCATTTCCGCGAGCGCGTCGCGACGCGCGTCGTCGGTCTGGCCGACCTGGCACGCAATGCGTCCCACGCGCATGGCGTGTTCGCCCATGAGCTGCACGAAGTCGGGGAGCCTCCCGGCTGCGGCCAGCATTTCGTAAAGCCTCTGCCATGCATCCATCATGCGACGGCCCTCCTCTCCGCGACGCCGCCCTGCGCGGCCTGCGGCATTTCGACTTCCGGCTGCTCCACGCCGGCGTCCGGCGCGGGCGCGGCGCCCTCCTGCGCGGGCTGCGGCTGCGCGCCGCCTATGCCGACAGCGGCCTGCTGCTCCGCCGCCGCGATGGCGGCGAGCTGGTTGATAGCCTCCATCCACTTCGCGTGTTCCTCGCTGGGGAAGTCGCCGTCCGAGTTGATGTCGAGGCTCTTGACGATGGACCGCGCGATACGGAGCGCGAGCTTCGGGCCAAGCAGCTGCTGGAGGTACGGGCTCGAAGCAAACATCTGGAAGAACTGGAGACGTGAGGCGTCGAGCTGCGCCTTGAGCATCCGCCCGAACATGCCAACGGGGCGGATGAACACGTCGCCCTTGAGATCCATGTCGTCGTCGAACGCGAGAACCCAGTCGGCGGTGCGCTGCGCGGTTGTCTTCACGATGCCGTCGTCGAAGTTCATCGCGACCATGCGCACGACGCTCATCATGAGGTCCGTCATCTGCGCAAGGCCCTGCGCGGTGCGGAGCGCGCCCATCGCGCCGGAGGTCTGGCCCTCCGCGAAGCGCGGGAAGCCGCTGTCGATGTCCGCCTGCTGCTGCCACTGCTCGAACTCGCGGAGGAGCTGCGCGGCCTTGGTGGGGATGTCGATCGCGCCGATGGGCGCGCCGTTCGCGCCGGTCGGCGAGTACATCTCGTCGCCGAAGCGCAGGAAGCCGTAGGGACGCCACTTGAGCGCGTCCGGCCCCTTGTCGATGAGCCGTTGCGCGTTGTTGACCCAGATCATCGGGCCGGTCGCGGCGAGGTCGAGGAAGAGCGCCTTGGCCGTGTTGTTCTGCATCATCTGCGCGAACGCGAGCCTGTCGGCGATGGACTCGCCCCAGAAGGAGCCGGGAAGCTCGTAGAATACGCCCTTGGAGATCGGGACCTCAATCCGCGCGTCGAGGATGCGGCAATACACAACCTTGCCGTCGATCACGATGACCTCGGCGTGGTAGAAGTCGCCAATGACGATCTTCTTGCCGTCGCGGTTGCGGACGATGCCGATCTCGGCGAGCTCGGAGCCGCGCACGGAGAGGAAGCAGCGGATCGCCTCGAAGGTGCAGTCCTCGGAATCGCCGGCGCCGCCGTTCATCTCGGCGGCCTTCTTGCGCTCGTCCTCCGGCTCGGTGTAGAGCTTCACGCCGCCATTCGGGTGGCGGTCAAGGAGGTCGCGCACGACGGCCTCGTTCCATCCCTCGCCGTTCTTCTCGCGCCGCGCGCCGTTGTTCGAGTAGCGCCAAAGCGTCTCGGCGGTATACTTCTCGCGGACACAGAACGGGCCGTCGGACGGCTGCTTCGCGTCCGGCGCGGGGTAGCAGTCCATCGGGTTAAGGCTCTCGAAAACGGGCTTCAGCTTGAACTCCCGCGTGTACTTTCTGACGCCGGTCTCCGGATCCTCGTGGACCCTGTTCTGCGCGACGACGCGCGGGATCGGTCCGACGAGGAAGCACGTTCCGTAAAGGCAGCAGTTGGCGATGCAGTCCGCAAGGGCCTTGTCGCCGCCGCCCTCCACGAAGATGTCCCATATCTTGCTCTGCATCCGCCTGGCCCGCACGTCGGCGTACTCCCTGCGGCGGGCATACACCTCGTCCTTGCGCTGGGTTGTCGTGTTGGCCACTGCGGCGAGAAACGCCTGCTCCTCCTCCGGCGAGAGCGGCTGCCCGTTCTTCGCCGCCTCGATGGCGGCGAGGACCTGCTGGATCTCCTGGACCATGGAGGCGTACACCTCCTCGTCTACGCTGGCCGGCACGTCCGGCCACGGCGAGGCAGAGACCTCGAAGAGCGGGTCGCGGGCGTTGTTCACGACCTCCACGAAGCGCGACTTCGCGCCGCGCGTCTTGGTGGCCGTGAGGGACGTGAAGAGCTTTTCCGCCGTCTTCCGGGGAATGATCGTAGACAGCGCGGCAAGCTGCTCTTCGGTAAAGCTGTTCGTGTTCGAGTCAAGCGCGTACTGGAGGCGTTCGGTCACGCCGGACGACGCGCGGAACGACACGTTGCGGCGCATGGCCGACGTGACGAGCGTCGCAAGGCGGCTCATCGGCTCGGCCTGCTCGGCCGGCGCGCCGTCCTCGCCCGACGCGGCGCGAATTTCCTGAGCGGTCTGGACGGGCGACGGGGACGCAATGGCCTCGGCCCCCTGAGGGGCCGTCATGTTCCGCACGTCCGCCGCAAGCGCCGCGCCGAATATTTGCTCCAATGCGTCCATGGCTCAAATCTTAAATCCGCTTTACCACCGCTTTACCTCGCCTTTTCGCGAAAATCTACACGCACCCGAACACGCACCCGCCGACCGGCGCAGTGTCCATCTGCTGCGACGGCTGGAACCCGACGGCGGCGCCGCCGGGCAGGCTGTACGCAGCGCCGGCCCCGCCCGTCGTGCCGACCACGACGTACTGCAAGGCGTCCGAGATGTGCGAGAACGGGGAATCCTTGTCGGGCTTGTCGTCGTAGCGCGACGAGCCGTCCGCCGCCCGCATCTTCTTGTAGCAGTAGCCGCCGTTCATCGCCTCGCGGAGCGTCTTGCACTTCCGGGACATGAGGAACGCCGGGACGCCCTTGTAGATCTGGCGCAGGATCGCGTCCACCGCCGTTATGCGCACCTTCACGTCGTTGTTCTTCAGCCCGTCCAGCGGCGAGATGCGGAGTCCCTTGCTCTGGAGGAACTGGTAGGCCGACACGACGGACATCTCGGTCAAGTTCTTGCCGGTTGGGTCGCCGAACACGACGGCCGGCGTCTGCGGCCAGTTGAAGTCGCGGATGAGGCGCGGAATCAGCTGCTCGTCCACGAACGGCGGAACCATCTTGTTGAAGGCCGCCTCCTCGCCCAGCACCCGGAACTGCCCCATGCGCGTGCGCTGGCAGAACACGGCGGCGGGATTGCCGCCGAAGTCCATGCCGACGAGCGTCACCGTGCCGCGCTCGTGCGGCATCTCGTCGTCCGTGGAGTGGATGGCGTCCGAATAGGCAGGCCACACAGGAAGCCCGGCGCGGATCTTGCCGTACTCGTTCAGGAGCCGCCGCTTGATGTAGTCCTCGTCCGCGCCGATGAGCTGCTTCTCGTAGTAGTCCCACCCGTCCTGGAGGTTCTCGACGTTCTCACACACGCCGGACGTGCCGAACGCCGCGTGGCCCGCCTCGTCGTTGCGGACGTAGTACACGTCGCCGACTCGCTTGAACGTGCAGCCGCGCGGCGGCGGCTTCGTCGTGCGGATCATCGCCGGAGGCTGGATGAACCACAGCATCCTGTCCGGCTTCTCGACCTGCTCCAGCTGGTACCACCAGGACGAATCGACCGGCGTGTTCGTGTCCATCAGGATGCCGAACGAAAGCCCCTTCCAGCCCTGCGCCGACGCCCCCGGCGGCTTGAAGCGCCCAACGCGCTCCTGCACCTTGTGAATCAGCTCCCAGTCCTGCGCCGCCGCCTCGTTGAAGTACGCCCCCGAAAGCGAAAGACCGTCGATGTCGTTCACGAACGTCGGCGCACCCGTCGCGTAGAACTCCAGCTCGATCCGAACCCACACGCCCTTCTCGCGGTCGTCGTCGCGCATGGACGGTATCTCGTACACGCCCCGGATCGGCGGCGACCAGTGCATCGTCATGTTCGGGCCGACGGGATGCCAGTCCAGCCAGTCGGGAATCGTCGTCTTCTGCAACGCCTGGAACGTGTCGCGGAACATCCCCCACCGCACCCAGCGGACCGTCTTCCCCGTCGCTGGGTCGAAGATCGGCGGCTGCATGTGCGACTTCATCACGATGTCCTGCTGGCACATGATCGTCTTACCGCACCCCGGAACGCCGCGCACCCCCTTGTACAGGAACGTCCCCGGCGCCGCCGAGTGGAACGCCTCGCCAGTCGGCGACGCCCTGTAGGTGAACTCCCGGCTCATACGTCAATCGCCTCCGGCTCCGGCTTCGCAGCTATCCGCTCCGCCACGCCGGGCTGCGCGATTATCCACGTCGCCCTCATGTTCGGGAACGAGTACGTCACACTCTTCTTCGCGTCGGACGCGCCGCCACCCTCACCATCCCCGTAAACGTCCTTCATCGTCGCCTTCAGGCTCACCTCCACCGCCTTCTGGTTCAGCTCGCAGCCCTCCTCCGTCACGAGCCGCATCTGGCTCTCCTGCGCAAGGCTCCCCGCCTCCTCCGCCAGAATCCGGTCCCGCTCCTTCCTGTTCCGGCTGATGTAGTCCATCACCAGCCACAGCTCCGGCCAGTAGTCCTTCCCGTCCGTGTAGTCCGAGATACGCGCCCCGCAACGGGCAAAAACCCTCCGAATCCCAAGCGACCTCGCCGCCTCGAAGCAGTCCGCGTAGTACGCCACCAGCGCCTGCTTCACCTTGCCGCAGTCGGCATTCATCAGAAGCCCGCGCTCCTCCAGCCGCCGCCATTTCTTCTCCGCCACGTGCCGCCGCTTCTCCAGTGAAGTGACGCCATTCTCGTCAAGCCCGGCCTCCGCCCGCTCGACAAGCTCGTCCCATGTCACCGACGGCACAGGCGCCTCGGACGACGCCGATCCCGACGCCGCAGCATTCTTCACCCGCTTAGTGTTCGCTTTTTTCGCCATGGCGGCGAACACTATAACTTCACTTTACCTCCGCTTTACCTATTTTTCGGCGGAATCCGTGTGCAGACACCCACTTCGCCCATCGCCGCCCCGCCATTCCCCCATACCCAAGCCCCTAAACCCACCTTGCCACAGAAGCGCGAAAAACGCCCCTAGAATCGCTCCGCGCTGCTCGGACGTATCATTTGCCGTCCAGACCGCTCCGCGCGCTCCTAGGGGCGTTCTTGCCGCGTTCTAGCGAATCTACCGCCCGTTCCGCCATTCACATACACACGGGGGCCCCCACGAGGCTACTCGGCCCCGGCCCCGCGCCGACACCCACCTGCGCCCCCATACCCGGTACGGCGGGGGCCGATGACGGCGCGGCGGCGCATCCATCGATCTGCGCTCGCGGCTCCGTGCGTCGGTGTTACGCTGCTCTGCGCTCTGCGATTGCGAGGGATTGCGCTCTGCGCCTGCCCTCGATTGCGCCGCTCTGCGCGTGGTGGAGGGTATCTAACCCTCCGCAGATTGGCAGAAATCCCAAACAAACGCCCATGCCAGACCGCACAGCCTTGCCAACTCGCAACAATCTCGCAAAAATCCCGCAGCCAACCCGCCGAGGACGGCACGGACGATCGATTGTCCAACGCGTGGCATGGTCCATCCTGGACGTCAACCAGTCAAATCCGGCAGCCGATCTATCGCATTTGTGACAGATTTCAGAATTGTGTCACAAATGAAGGCGGGCGGATGCCGTTTGTGACAAAATCCGCGAATGTGTCACAACACGGGAGCGCGCGCAAACGCCACAAACGCGAGACCCGGCCTTATCGCGGAAAAACGGCCTCAAATATGCCGTTGGGCAGGGCGGGCAGACTTCGGACATGGCGACCCTGCCCAGAAATGCGACAAAAATAATACGGGAATGTAAGAAAATGTGAGATATTGCACAAAAACAGCTCTGGGCAGGGTGGACATACCCCGCTATCACGCGCGTACGTGCGCGTATAAAGCCGCCGTGACGCATTATAGGCCATCGGCCAACTATAGATTTTCTCACGCGTACGCGTATATAGTAGGTCTGCCCAGTCTGTCCAATGGCTATATCGGTATAGTATTGGGTGATTTTTGGCCGATAATTGCAATTATATCGGACAGGGCAGGTCTGCCCACGGTCTGCCCACCCTGTCCAGATTTTGGGCGTTTGGCGATTTTGTGTGCGAAGAGCGGCAATTTGATTTTTGGCAGCGAGAGCGACGGTTTTGGCCGCTCGCGCTGGTATGAGGCGGAGGGCGGAGCGCATCCCCTAATATACCCCTAATATGGTACGCGCGTGCGCGTGGGCGTAGCGCGTGCGCGACATAGGGATGAAGATAGTAAGAGGAAGGGTTGGGAATTGATCGGTGGTGGATTTGACGCCCTGGGCGCCGCCCCGCGCTGGATGACGGGGGAGCGGGGGCCGGGATCGGGCGCAGAGCGTGCGCGGCCCGGGCCGTTATAATGCGCTTGTTTATATTTGTATATTGGCGAAATTGGGAGAAATAAGAAAAGTGAAATTTTTTGCGGTTGCCCCCTTGCGCGGTGGCCGTGGATTTGATATACTGTTGGCGTTCCCCCGTGATGGGGCTTGCGAGCTAGAAGGCGCAAGGCATGAAGCGAACACAACCGATTTTAGCCGGTTGCACGTCGGGCGAAAGCCCCCTTCTAGCGTGCAACCGGCTAATCTGCTAAATGGAGCTAGAAGGCCATGGAAGCGAAGAACGAGACGGCGGGAGAGACCGCGACGGCGAGCGGGGCGCGGGTGCGCCTCGATGACATCAGGGCGGAGCAGATCGCATTTTTGCCCGATTATGTGATAGTTAGGGGGCAGCTGTACTATCGTATTGTATGGACATATGCGGGCGAGGGTGACAACCTGGAGCGCGTCGGCTGGGGTTGGATCAACCTCGCCGGGCTGCCGCAGTGGGCAACGCCCGGTTGTGGCTCTGCGCGTCGTGGTGCGTTTGTTTTGGGCGACGTGCACCGGCGTGGCGCGGCCAACACTCGCCACGGCTGGGATCTGCTGATTGATTCCATTTCGGAAGAGGGGAGGGCCGAATAATGGCTAAGATCCTCTATTTCGAGGGCGCGGGAAGCGCGACGGCTGAAAGCGTGGCCGCTGGCGTCGGCAATTGCCGAATCCGCACGGCGTTTCACACGGCGGACGGGCGGCGGGTTTACCTGGAAATCTGGGGGAACGAGCGAGGAAAGCACAATGCAAATGCCTGGAAGTGCAAAACGGACATAGCGTGCTATGTAGACTTTGCGCATTATATCACGGGCAATTCGGAAGATTGCAATCTGCACCGGCTCCCATTCGAGCGCAAGGACGTTTGCGCGATCCCTTACACTCCAGAGGGCATTTTGTCAATCGTCCGCAAATGCGGCGGCGATTTCAACGCCGTGCGCGTCCTGCCGGATCTGGCCGGGTATCGCGTCCACGCTGACGATTACGGCTATAATTACGGCGACGAGTTCGCGCCGGACTGGGCCGCGATCGAGAAACGCGAGAAAATCGCGGCAGAATGCGACAGGCTGGAATATGCCGCACGCAAACGCGACGCCGAGAAGGGCGCGCGCAAATGGGTAAACTCTCCGAGCGGGCGCATTTTCACGAATGGGAGCGTTTGCGTCGATTCTGACAGGGCCAATATTTTGCATTGGCACCTGTGCGGCGGCGAGTCTGCCGGAGACCACGAAATCGACATAAACGCGGGCGAAACCGCGGCTGAATGCGTGCGCGCGGCCATGTCCTGGAACGCGGCGACATACGGCGATTTTTCCGCCGTCGCCTGACGCCGTGCGCCGTGCCGGACGCGTCCGCTCCATGAGGCGGGCGGGCGCGCTCCGGCGGGCGAAACAATCATCAATCAGAGAGAAGGAGTTTTTATCATGGCCAAAAAATTCATTTTGGATATTTATAGTGGCGAAAGCTACGACAAGAAAAAGCATTTCCCAAAGGTCTGCTTTTGGTCTGATGATCGTTGCAGATACTGGGGCTGGATTTATGGCGCGAACGGGGAAATAGAAGGCGATTTTTCGGCAGAATCAATGCAGATCGCAGAAAAGCGGCTTGGCGTAAAGTTTTCGAAGGGCTGAACAATGTACGAGAAACTTGAAGCCGTAATTGTGCTGGCGTGGCTTGCGTGGCCGTTCGTGTGGATGGCCGTGGACTTCTTCCGCGAGGAATGCCGCAGACGCTAAAATCAACCCCAAAGAAAGGAAACAAACCATGAAACAGGAATCAATGAACCTCGAATCTCAGGCGAGCTGTGACTACGCCGAGAGGATTGCGCGAATTACGCCGGAGCGACTTGGCACGATACGGACGGCCCAGGCCGACAGGTCGGCGCGCTTCCACGCCGCGCGGCGGGTGCTGGAGAAGCTCAAGGCGTGGCGGACGGATTACGCCATTTATCCGCTTGAACGGCTGGAGGAAGTCGCGGAGCGTGCGCGGGAAGTCGCGGACGCGAAGTCTAAAAAGAGCGTATAAAGCAAAGAGGGCGAAATTATGGAAAAAGAAATTACACGTTTCGAGGATCTAGAGGAGGCGGGCTACTGCGCCACATGCCTACATTGTCGCGGGATCGATGACAACACCGACCAGTGCATTTGCACGTTAGGCGACAGCCACGCGAACTGGCGCAACAATCCAGGCGACGAAAAATGCCCACGCTGGGAGGCTGATGCGATCATGTGCTCGATCATGATGTGCTAGATTAGCCGAAACGCCGGATGCGTCCGGCGTCTGCGCAGGGGCGGCAACCCGCGCACCGACGAGGCAAGCCAAACAAACAACCAACCGAAAGGAAAAAGAAGATGAACGAAGAAACCACCAACGAAACCCGCACGACAATCTGCCACCCTGCGCCGTCCGGCAAGGGGAGCGCGTTGCGCTTCACGCTCCACCCCGCCCACGGCAACGTGTCCGGCTGTGTCATGTTCGAGATTGCAAAGCAGAAAACAGCCGTTTCTGTGACAGGCGAAACGCCCATGCCCGTGTTCGACTGGGACAACGCGATTGTAATGAAACTCTGCGTGAGCGACCTTGCGCAAATGCTCATGGTCTTTCGCGGGTATCAGGAATCAATAGCCGACGGTAAGGGACTGTTCCACCGCACCGCCACGGCGAACGCTGTAATCAAATTTTCGCACGTGATCGAGCCGCGTCCCGGCTATCTGTTCAGCGTCAGCAAAAAACCGCTTGACGGCAAGTTGACGGATGCGTTTTTCGTGTTCCGCCCCGAGGAGGCGTATTGGTTTTCTAGGGCCCTCGAGGGCGCAATGTCTGCGCTCGTGTTCGGCGTGCCGTCTGTCAGGGCATAACCGCCAACAACCACAAAAAAGCCCATGCCGTAGGATTTCTACGGCATGGGCAGAAAGGATAAGAGAAAATGAGAACGCAAACAGTAATTATCATTCCTTCGGAGCTGGCTGAAAGTTCCGAGAAACTACACGAACTGGGCGGGCCGTCGGATGATTACACGGTGGCGGACGTCGTGAAGGATACTGTGATGATGTACAATCACGTTATTTGGCCGTATGGCGAAATATCCGGGAGCGACTTTGAGCGGCTTCTGCGCAATGTCTACGCGCCGTCGGTGCGTCTTGATTATGCGTGTGCCGCGTGCGCGTGGATTGGTAAGATCAAGCGTACAGGGTCTGGCGTGGAGTGTTCGCCCGTGTTCGCGCCTTGGAAGATGGAGTTACTGAAAGTCTCGGATTATGGCAAGTCCTGGAGGGCCGCGAAATGAGAAACGGAACGGAAAACGGAAAGCAAAAAGGGCACGCGAAGTGCCGGAAAGCGAGTAAGGAAATGAGAAACAGGCTGAGAAATGTTGAAATCAAGGAAAGCGAGGTGCGCGCATGAACTACCTGAAGGAGCATTGGTGCACGTTGTCGCTCATGTCCGCGTCTGTCGCGCCGTTCGCGGGGTGGTGCGCGTGCGACAATCTGCCGACCGTTTCCTGCGTCCCGGTTGCCGTAACTGCCGTGTGCGGCGTCGCGCTGGGCGTCATGCAGTTGTGCGGAATGACGGAGGTGGAATGATGCAACTCTTGAAATGCAAAGCCGGGCAGCTCCTGGCGGAGATAGACGGCGGATATTGGATATTCACGCCGAATCACGGAAAACTGTTCTACGGTTGCGACCGCGAGAAAGCCGTCGCCGCGTGGCGGTGGTATGTCAATCAGGAAATCAGAAAAGGAGAGTGAGCCATGTGCAAACTGTTTATCAGACTATCCAGTTGTCCCGCCAAGGACGTGAAATGCGAAGAGCTGGACTGGAACAAGGAGCAATCGGAGTTGCCGGAATACAACGCGGCGTTTGGCACGTTGCGAATGTACGAGGACGAGGAGGCCGCGAAGCCGGCCGCAAGCCACGCGCTGGACAGGGCGATTGCGGATTGGCAGAAACGGGGCTATGCCCTGCGCTGTGCGCCAAAGACCGTTGACGATGAGCACCACAACTGGCGTCGGATCGCCCGCGTCGGCAAGCCCGGCAAGCCGTCCGTGTGCCTGCAAGTCGTGATTGACGGGCTGGAGGCAAGTTTTGATCCGTGGATGTACTAAAACCACAACGAGAAAGGAACAGACGAAATGAAACTAAACCTAGTTGCGGATTACGTGGTGCCCGGCACGGGCGGAAAGCGGCATGTGGTTACGCTCTGTATTAACGGCAGCGCCAATTTGATGGGGCTAATCAACATGGCGACGCTGAACTTTCCCACAGATTTGGGAGGGTTTGAGAGGGTCCGCCCCAAAACGCTCACGATGTGCGAAAGTGGGAAGAAGGCTGAAGCGGTCGCCATGAGTTGGAGAAGCGACTACAAACGCGACGGGCGTTTGTGGGACTATTCGCCGATTGACGAATATCTGGCGTACAAAGAAGCGGAAGCGGAAAGCGAGGTGGCATGATGAAGAGGGCTGTTTTAGTCTGTTGGACCTCTCGCGGGTATTGCTGTTTGCATTGCGAATATCCGTCAATCGCGGCGGCTCGTCGCGCAGGGCGCGAAATGGTCGATGATGATTTTGCGTTTTCATTCAAAATCTATCCCGTGAAGGCGGCGAAGGAACAGGAAAGCGGGACGGCGAAATGATAGCAGATAAATGCTTTTGCACCGGCATACACTGGGTTATCTACGAAAACGGTTACGCCGGATTCAACTGGTATCACAACGAAATCGAGGCGCGCAACATGCTAAACCGTTTGCGCCAAAATCCGAAAAACGGGAAACTGACGCTGTGCAGGGTGGAAATGAAGGTTGAGGAGGTGGCGAAATGATGGATAGCGCAATCATCGAAGTATGGGACGATGACGACACGGGCGAGTTGATAACCTTGGGGCGCAACGAGGAGGGCGCATTGTGTGCTGACTGTTCGCGCTGCGCCTATTGCGGGCGTTCCGTCGTGTATCAGTGCGCCGGATTCCGGCGGAAGGAGGTGACGAAATGACGGCAGATGAGTATTTCAACATCGCCCTTCCAACGCGCGAGAACTTCCGCAGCTGGACGCAATCGCTCTTTGCGCGGGTCGATGCGCTAAACGCGCGGCTCGTTCAGAAGTACCCGCACCTGTTCAAAACGAAATCGGCGGACGAGTTGCCGCTTGAAATCTGAAAGGGAAACGCCATGAAAAAACTGTACTACGTCCATACTCACCTCGGCAGGTTCGAGACGTGGGCCATCAGCGCGACGAAGGCGATTGCCAATATCCGCTTCCGCCTGTTCGGAGGCCGTTGCGGCGTGTCCACGGCCTATTGGAAGGCGGTGGAAGCATGAACATGAGGGAACAACTGGAAACCATCCGCGAGGCGTATGACCACGCGATGCGCGCGCAGGGGCTTTACAACGCCTACCGTAAGGCCGCAGGCGTGAACGGCACGGCGACGCCGGAGCTTCCGTTCGCGCCGATCCTCGTTGCGCTAACGCACACGGCGGAGGACATCGACCGCAGGATCGCGGAACGCCGCGCCCGGTTCGACGCCGCGCCGGTGCTTCAGGCGACGCTGCGCTTCCGCGACGGCACGACGCGCCGCGTGGCCGTGAGCAAGCCGACGGACGAGATCGACGAGCCGCATATAGGCGAGATGTTCCACGCCGCGCTCGTTAAGCAGGGCGTGGCCGCGTCGTGCGAGGCGTGGCCCGTGCTGGTCGTGGACAGGCGCGGGCGCGTGGCGGGGGAAATCCCGCATGAATCTAAATAGCCTATTCGCGCAATAGACAAACGGCGGCGGGCGTGGTATAATGCCCGCCGCTTTTTTAACCAAGGAGACCGAAAGACGATGAAATCCCAAAAGCCGAAGCTGACCCCGGAGGAATTGAGCCGCATCCGATCTGAGGCGGGACGGAGAGGCGCGCAGGTCACGCGCGAGCGCGGGCACTTCCGGGGCGGACGCCCGAAGGGATCGCCAAACAAGGATCCGGGCGTCCCATCGCGGACGCTGACCGTGCGCCAGTCCGACTACAACGTTTTCGTGCGCTGCGCGAACGCCGCCGACAAGCCCATTGTCTCGTTCATGCACGACGTGGCGGAAAGTCTGAAGAAGAAGAACCCCGCGATCTTCGCGCCGGACGCGCAGACGGTGAGGATGTGAGCGGAATTTTCCAACAATGCCCCCTTGACCCGCGCGGCGGGGCGTGGTACAATGTACGCCGTTTTCGGACAACAGGAAGTAGAACGCCTGCCGAGAACCGAATCGCGGAATCCCTAAACCACGATTGCCCGCCCGAACGGGTCTGTGCGTCCGCGCACACGTTCTACCCCGTTCGGCGCGGGTTTTATCATGCGAATGGAAGTAGAACCCATGAGCAACAGAGAAAAGACGGCGGGAGAGACCGCAAATGCAAGCGCGGCGGGTGCCGCGAAGTTCACAGGAACCGGCTACATCGCGCGGATCGGCATCGACCGGGAAGGCAACTACTGGCTGGCGGACGACGGTAAGGGCATGCTTTCGAGGGAGCTTGTCAATCAAGATGGGACGCACGAAATAACGCCAGACATCTGCAAATGTCTGTTTTCGTCGCCGTTCGAAGCGTTGCGTGCCGCTTTCAACACGCGAAATGACTGCTTGATGAACATGTTCCCGAGGGTCGTGGCAGTTCGGATTGAGGCTACCGTCGTCAAGGAGGTGCGCTATGTCTAAGGTCGCGAAGGACAGAGAGGCGCGCGCGGCGGGTGCCGCACACAACAGGTTCACCGAGGACGGCGACCTCATCTACAGGCCGACGGCGTATCCGTTCGAGGTAGTCGAAGGCTCCGGCTACGTCGTGCAGACGCGGTTGTTCACGGATGAGGCAGGCGTAATCAATACGTCATTCCTCACGGAGGACGGCGGCGAGGCGCTTTTCTCCGATCAAGTACGAATATTCGACGACGCGAAAAGCGCGGCGAAGGCCGCCGCGAAGGTCAAGGACTACCCGGAGGAGCAGGAGGACGGGAACTTCTACCCGCGCGTCCTGAAGGTGCGGCTGTCGTGGATCGTGGAGGGCGTGGCGTTCGAGAGCGTCGTGCGCGACATCGAGGGCGGCGCGAAGGTAAAGGGGGTGGCGTGATGAACGACATCGTATGCTACCCCGGCAACGCGCAGGTTCAGGTCAAATTCGACGGCGAGACCGTCTGGCTTACGCAAAGGCAAATGGCAGAGTTGTTCGGATGCGATACCGACAACATTGGTCTACATCTGAAAAACATCTACAATGACGGAGAAATTGACAAGAACTCAACTACCGAGGAATCCTCGGTAGTTCAAACCGAGGGCCAGCGCACGGTCACGCGGACTGTGACGCACTACAATCTCGACGCGATAATCTCCGTGGGCTACCGCGTCAACTCCAAGCGCGGCGTCCAGTTCCGGCAGTGGGCGACGAAGGTTCTGAAGGAGCGGCTTTTGCAGAACTACGTGCCGAAGTCCGCCGCCGCGCAGTCGCGCCCCTACGGCTACCACCTTCCGGCCAATGCGCAGGAGACCGTGCGGCGCGTCCTCGCGGACAACATCAACCGCGTACTGTCCGAGAACGGCGTGGAGGGCGCGGAGTCCGTGTTCGTCTGGTCGAGCGTGGCGCGGGAGTGGTTGCGCGGCACGTGCATATCCGTCCACGCCGTCCAGACGATGGCGCGCGACGGCAATCTGGACTTCGTGCTGCCTCAGAAGGAGCGGTTCCCGACGTGGGACAAGAAACTGCGCGGGCGCGGCGTGTTCTGCGTGGGATCCCGCGTCGCGCGTGAGCGCATCCAATCCGGGCTGCACGTCTATGAGACTTACATCATCGGGCGCGACAGCGACGGGCGCGTTGGGTGCCTGCGGTTCGAGACGCGCCCGGCGGTGGCGGCGGTTTCGTCTGTTCCAAAGGACGCCCCCGCGAAGATCCCGAAGCGCGTCACGGAGTTCACGGCTCGGCTCGGCAGGGCGCGCGCCGCGCAGGTCGGATTCCTTCGCGGTTCGGACGTGTAGGCGGCGGGGCTGCACGAAACGTAAACGCGGACGTGGACAGGTAACACCCTTTGTCCGCGTCCGCGTTGTTTATGCCGCTATCCTCTAGGCCGTCCTCTTGTTCAGCTCCGCAAGACACTTGGCGCTCAGTTCGTCAACCATCTTGCGGAGTTGTGGCGAAAGGCCCGCGTATGCGGCCTCTTGCCTGCGCCGTTCCGCTTCTTTTGCCTTTTGCGCCATGCCATTTTTCGCCGCGATTGCATCGTCGAGGATCATCCCGCGCAACTGCGCGGACTTCGCCGCCACTTCCGCCTGCGGCGATCTGAGCTGCGCCTCAAGCTGGCGGCATCTCTCTTCCGCCTTGTACTGGTCGTGCCTTGCGTACAGGCTGCGCCCGTACATGAGCAGGGACAGTACGGCGAAAAACGTGATGAAGAATGTTGCTGTCATCATGGTGGCTCCTGGATTTTCTGAAATCAGACACCGCATATTATGCCACAATTCGTTCGTCTTGGCTAGTGCCGATGTTGCGCCGCCGCTCGCGGCGACAACCGAAAGCGCAGTCCACAACGCGCGGTTGCAGGCGAAGAACGCCGCGCTTTTCGCGTAGTCCGCAAGAAGGGTCTTGAGTTTCGCAAAGGTCATTTGTTTTCTCCTTTGGGTTGGTTGTTTACTTTGTCGCTTCGTTGAACTTCGAGATTGAGGCTAAGAGGTTGTTGATCGAAATCGTGGCGCGGTCTGCGCTTGTCTTCAGGTCGGCGATGCGCTTGTTCACGGAGCTCGTCATTTGCTGTTCCTCCGCAACAAATGTTGTCGGCAGCCCAAGCACCCAGTCCGCTGAAACGTGGAAGTGAGAGCAGACGTTGAACACGAATTCCAGCGACGGCTTGCGTTCGCCACGCATATACAGATCAACGGTCTGCGGCGTCATTCCGAGCAACCTTCCAAATTCAAAGTTTGAAAGGTCGTTTTGGAGCGTTTTGATACGCCCGATAACATTTGATAAGTTTTTTAACATTTGCTATTGCCTCCGCTAACAATTGTTGGTATACTATCCACCGCTCCCCACAAAAGGGAGTAGCGGAAGTATAACAAAACGGACTAACCAATGCTAGACAAAAACAGAGGCGGGCGAGCGCCCGAAGCGAAAACGCGGGGCAAGCCCGTGAACATGAAGAGCCGAATCTGGCGCAAGGGCGTGAAGATCGACCGCCGCCGGAAGCCACAGTGCGTCGCCGTCCGCGTGGGCGGCAAGGTGCGCGTGATCGGGCAGTCCGCCGCCGCGAAGTGGCTTGGCATGAGCCGCTGCACGCTCGTCGCCGCCGTCGCGGGGCGCAAGGACATCGCCGCCGAGACCGTCGCGCTCGTCCGCAGGGAGTACCCGGGGCTTTTCAAGGAGGAGGCGAAATGAGCGATCCAATGAGTGATTTTGTCCAAGATGCCGTTAGGGCAATGCTGACCATGTTTCGGGAGGCACCAGACGAATCGTATAAAACTGCCGTGCGTGACTGCATTCATGCTTGCGACTACACTGTGTTAATGTGCGAGAACGGCGAAGAAGTTGCAGTGCCGTTAAACAGCATACTCACATCTTACGGAAAGGATAAGGAGGCGAAATGAGCGACACGCAGGAACGGCTTGACGAGATCGCGGATGCGATAGCGCAGATAAAATCCGCCGCCGAAAACGCCTCTCGCGCCTTGGGCGACGACACGCAGAAGCATGTCATGGCCCTGAATCTCGGAATGATCCTCGGCCTCGCCGTCCGCGCGGAAGGAATCGTGAAGGACGCGAAAAGGTCTGCAAGTGTAATAACAAGCGGTTGCTGAAAAACGAAAGGAACGACAAATGATAACGTCTGCGCAGATGTACTGGCTGACAAGGCTCGACGGAATAAGTTGCATCATAATGACTTGTACCATATTACTTTGTATTGCATATGGTACTGGATTGTTTTTTGGTTTAGTCAGATATCTTGACAATTTTCATTATGGTCCAGACGATAAAGACCTGAAAGCAGCAAAGTCGATGTTGCGATTCATTGCCAAGTATTCTTTCGTCCCGATTGCCGGAATAGTCTTATCGTGCCTCGTCCCAACCACGCGCGAAATGGCGGCGATCCTCATCATCCCGCGCATCGCCAACTCCGAGAAGGTGCAGCAGGCCGGAAACAAGCTTTACGATCTCGCCGTCGAATGGATGGACGAGCTGAAGCCCAGCAAAAACAACAACAAAAAAGGAACAGACAAATGATGACGAACGAAGAGAAGCACCCGAAGACCGAGGACGCGCTCGCCGCGTTCAAAAAGCACAAGGAAGAGTGCAAGTGCGATTGCGCCTTCGACAAGTGGCTGAAGATGCCGTGCGATGATGACATAAAGAAGGCAATCAAGGAAATGCCCAAAGGATTCGGCATGGCATTGGCGGGGATTCTGGCTGGAACGCTAGTCGCAGATGCCCTCGAAAAGGGACTTGCGGACACGCCGAAGACCGTTGCCGACGAGAATTCCGACATCGAATGCCCGCTGTGCCACAAGAAGAACGGGGAGATCGGCGGTGTTTTTACCCCTGTCTTCAAATGCCCTGACTGCGGAGCGATAATAAGTCGCAAGGAAATCGAAGACGAGGACGAGTTCGTCAAGTGGTTCTCGCAGTTCAACAAGAAGCAGGACTAGCCATGGCCAACTATCTCAAGCGGAAATTCGCCTGCTTATGATTTCGGAAAAGTTCATGCCCACTCCGGAAAAGTACCACCATGCCTGACCGACAGCATGTAAAACTAGGACAAGCGGTGACACATCGGAGAGACGATGGCAAATTTCGAGGAAAACGCGAATGGAACACATGAGCAAGTACGCCCGCAAGGTTGCCGCGCGCCGAGAGGAATCTGCAACCCGCGACCGCACCCTTGCGGCAATCGACTTCGCGCTCCGTCTGACGGAGGGCCGGGTGGTTGTCAAGCCGAAGGCCAACAAGCCCAAGCAGCCGCCGCCGGAACCGCGCGGGGCGATTGCAGACCTCCACGGGCTGCCGGAACAATGCTCCATGCTCCTGCGCAACGCGGCATCGCAGCTCCGCACCGCGCTGAAACTCGCCTACGAAATCCAGGATGAGGCCAAGAAGGGGCGACAGGCGGGGGAGGCTTACGCGGTGGTTGGCATCATCGGCCAACTGCCCGACAAGATCGAATATGCGGCGACCCGCGTTGCCGCGATACCGAACAAGAGGAACGGTTGAACCGCAAACGAGGTAACTATGGCAAACTACCTCAAGAGGTCTTTCGTCTGCGACATGCTGCGCGTCTCGCGCTGGCAGTCGTACCAGATCGTCGGCTCGTCCTACGGGCCGCGCATCAGCTCCGACGACGTTCTCGCCGTGATGAACCGCGCGCGTCGTGGCGGCCTCGCCCCGCTCGTCTATCCGGGACTCCCGCACGACCTCCTCACGCCCGAGGAGCTGTCGGCGGAACTGGTGGAATCCGACATCTCCGTGCGCGAGTTGCTCAACTGGACGCGCCGCACGAAGCCCGGCGCGATCCCGCCCCATTTCCACATTACGCGGCGCACGATCCGATTCCCCCGCGCCGAGTTCATGGCGTGGCTAGACGCCCGTTCACGCCTAAAGTCGCTGAAAGTGAGGGTCGCGTAGATGACCGAAGCCGTCGAGAAGCGCGCGATCGCGTTCATTCGCACAATCGGCAACCGCTGCACGTCGTGCCTGCGACGCAACGAGGAGAACTGCCGTCGGTGCATCTCGTCGTGGGCGAACGAGATACTGCATGACTACGAGAACGAGTCAGTGCCACAGCCCGACTACTCGCTTTCCGCGCGGATGATGATGATCGCAGACGCTCTCGACAAGGCCGGGCGTCCGCTCCTCTCGTCCGAGATCGACCTGAAGAAACTTTGCACGAAGCAGCTCAAGCGGTGGACGCTCCAGAAGATGATACGCCTCGGATTCGTGCGCCGCACGAAGACGTGCAGCACGGCGCATTTGTACCGCTATTCGCTCAACCGCAACAAGCCATTTCCAGCATCTGCTGGACAACCCCAAAAGTAAAATCCAAAATGAAAAGAGACATCATGAAACAAACAGCAGTACCGCAGGCGGCGACAACCGCCGTGGCAGTCGCGCCGCAGGGCGGCACCGCCCTCGCGAACATCATCCCGATCAACGGCATGGAGGACATTTCGCGCCTCGGCGTGGCCGTTGCGAAGTCCGGCTGGTTCGGCAGCATCGGGCAGTCCACAGGCGAGATGATCGCAATGACCATGCTCCAGGAGCGCATCAGCCCTGTGACGTTCAAGAAGAAGTATCACGTCATGGGCGACGGTTCGCTCTCCGTGGCAAGCCGCGCCATCGTCAGCGCGTTCAAGCGGCTCGGCGGCAAGATGAAGCTGCACGAGGTCGGCAAGGACAAGTGCGACATCACCTTCAGTTACGACGGCAACGAGCTCCGCTACGCCGTCACGCTACAGGAGTTCATCGACAACGGCGTTGCCGTCTCCGCGAAGACGGGCGTGCTCAAGGACAACTGGGCGAAGTTCAGCGGCGACATGCTCTACGCCCGCTGCTGCTCGTTCGCGATCCGCAAGGTCTGCCCGGAGGCGGACGACGGCCTGTACACGTCAGAAGAGGTCGCGGACTTCGACGATGCGCCCGCCGCGCCGAAGCCGGAGCCGGTCAAGATCGACAAGTCCGAGGTTGTCTCGCGCCTCGCGAAGTCCGAAGCGAAGCCCGTCGCGCCCGTCGCTCCGTCCCATGCTCCCGCTCCCGCCGCAAAGCCGGATGTCGTGGAGGCCGAAGTCGTAGAAACGTCTGTGCATCCCGATCCAATGGTTGAGGCACAAAATAAACTTGAAGCAGCCCGTGCCGCAAAACAGCCAGATCAGCCTGTCGCGCCAGACGTTGAGGTCACCGTCTGCCCAATAAAAGGCAACTTCTTCAACGTCCCCTTCTCCGACATGGAGCCGGACATTCTCATGTTTGTACTGATGCCGGAGACCGCGCAGCGCCACCCCGAACTCACGCCCGCGCACGTCGAGGCCGCGAAGGCCGCCGCCCGCGCAAAGGGAATGGAGGTCTGACATGGGCACGAATAATTTACCAACCTTGCAGAACATGGTCTCCGCGTCCGTCGCGCAGGAGTTGGCCGACACTACCGCCGCCCTCATGCCCATCGTCGCCGTGCAGAACGACGCCGACGCCCGCCGCGCCAAGAACGCCGTCAAGGCCGTCAAGGCCGTCGTGAAGGTGATCGCGGAGACGCGCCTCGCTGCCACGCGCCAGGCCGACGCCTGGAAGAAGCGCGTGATCGAGCAGGAGCGCGAGTTCTGCGCCGCCGCGAACGCCGAGATCGAGCGCGTGGACGAGCTTGTCGGCTCGTATGTCGCCGCGAAGGCGCAGGCCGAGGAAGAAGCCCGCCGCGCAGAGGAGGCGAAGCGCGCGGCTGAACTTGCTGAGGCCCAGCGAGTCGCCGAGGCCGAAGCCGCGCTCACGGGAAAGGAGATCGCCGTGCCCGTGCCCGTCGCGGAAGAGTCGCAGAAGAAAACGCCAATCGTGCAGGGCGTGACCGCCCGCACCGTGTGGACGTTCGAGATCACGGACGCCGACGCCGTCCCGCGCGCCTATTGTACGCCGGACGAGAAGGCAATCCGCGCCTACATGGACGCGGCCAAGAAGTCTGGCGCTTCCATCGAATCCCTGTCCATTCCAGGCGTGACATTCCGCAAGGAAATCCGCGTCTGAATTTCGTGGGCGGCGGAGAAGGTGTCTCGCCGCCGCCCACGAACCTTAAAACCAAGAGCCACCAGCAGAAAAAACAAAGAAGAAAGAAGCAAACCATGAGCACAGCAACAGCAACAATCCCCGCCCCGAAGAGCAAAACCTACCGCGACCTCTACGAGGGCCCCGCGACCATCGTCTCCACCGACGCGACAGATCTCCGCTTCACGGACGGTCTGACCGACGAGGAGGCCGCCGCCGGATTCCTCGTCGTCCTGCGCGTCCAGCCGAAGGACGACAAGATGAGCGCGCAGACCATCGAGCTGGAGTTCTCCGACCGCGAATGCCGCCAGAAGAACTACATCGGCAAGAAGCAGAAGGACGTGACGCGCGACGAGCTTTTCGCGCACAAGCTCATTTCCGGCGCGGACGCCGCCAGCGCGAACGTCGCGGAAATCTTCGATGAGTCCGTCAAGGGCAAGGAGATCATGGTGCGCGTCACCGAGACCACCGACCCCACCAAGGAGCCTAATAAGCAGAAGCGCGTGAACTGCTACCTCTCCAGCCGCCCCCCCGCGCTGTCCGCCGCCGAGCGCGCCAAGCGCATCGCGTTGCTCACGGGCAAGCCCGTGCCCGCAACGCCCGCGCCGACTGCCGCCGCGCCCGTCACGGCCAACCCGTTCTGATTTGAGTCCATGCACTCATAAAGAAGCCCTGCAACTAAAGGCAACCCGTCCAAAGGTAGGTTCCAGCCATGCACGTCGTGATCGATAAGAGAGAGCAGCAGCCATGGGTATTTCCCGAAGGAGTGGAAGTCTCCGTCGGGACTATACGCCAAGGCGACTACGCCCTCCGTGGAGACAATGCGTTTTCCATTGAGCGGAAGTCACTTGCCGACTTTCGCGGCACGGTCGTGCGTGGCTGGGACCGTTTTCGGCGCGAACTTCTCCGCATGGATCTCGCGGGATTCGCGCAGAAGGTGATAATCGTGGAGGGCGATTTCGCCGACTACTGCTTCAAGGAACTGCCCGACGGCGAGGGCATCGAGGAGCCGTCCGCCGGAGCGGACGAGGTTTTTACGCCGTCGCTTGCCGCGCGCCGCGTAGCCGAGCTAACCATCTTCCACCGTGTTGCCGTCCTCTTCGCCCGTGACGAGGGCATCGCCGCCGCGCTTGCGTTCCAGATTCTCCTCCAGCGGCAGAACCAGCTCACGGGCATCGTCAAACTTCCGAAAGACCAATGATCTCGTCCGCCACACAGACAATCTCCTGCACCGTCTCCCGCGTCGTCCATCCGCGCGAGCCGTTCACCGACGGACAGCCCCGCTTCTGCGTCCTGCTCACGTCCATCGGCAAGGCCACGGGCATGCTGCCCTTCTACCCCGAATCGGGGATGCGTCTCAAGCTCACTGGCGAACGCCGCGAGTGGAACGGCGAATTGCAGTTTCGTTTCTCCCGCGCCCTGCACGACGCGCCCGCAGACCCCAAGGCCCTGCTCGATTACGTCGCGACCATCGCGAAGGGCGTAGGCCCCAAGACCGCCGATAGGATTTGGGCGGACTACGGCGCGGACTGGCAAGCGCACATCGACGACCTCAAGCCGTCCGTCTCGCTCGCCCTGCGTCGCACGATGGACGCGCTCGCCGCGAACAAGGCGCGCTTCGACCTCACCGTGTACATGGTCTCCATCGGTGGTTCGCCGCGCATGGCGGACGCCGCGTGGGCCGCATGGGGCGAGAACGCTTCCGCCACCATCGAGGCAAACCCCTACCTCCTCGCCACGCTCCCCGGCATCGGATTCAAGACAGTGGACGGCGACATCCGCCGCCACTTCAAGATCAAGGACGAGGACATCCGCCGCGCCGTGGCCGCGATCGACTACGCCTTGCGCGAGCTGATGGAGCAGTCCGGCGATTCCGTCGTGCGGCGCGACTCGCTCTATTCGCAGTTCCACGACCTCGGCATCTCCCGCGCCGTCGCGTCCCTTGCGCTCGCCAAGCTTATCCGTTCCGGGCGTATTCGCTACATCGGCATGGACATGGTGACGACGAATGCCGTTGCGACGCATGAAGGTGACATCTACCGCTACATCACTGATCACATTTCCGAACCGCAGAAGTTGTCTATTCCATACGATGCGATTCGGGATATTGAGTATAAGTTTGACGATTCTCAAATTCTCGCCATCTCTGCCGCCACCTCCAACCTCGGCCTTACCGTCATCAACGGCGGCGCCGGCGCGGGCAAGACAACCATCATCAAAGCCATCTGCCGCATCCTTGAATATCGTGGCTGCGCCGTTTCGCTCTGCGCGTTCGCGGGCAAGGCGGCGGCGCGTCTGCGCGAGGCTACAGGCCACCACGCATCCACCATCCACTCCATGCTCATGTACTCCGGCGACGGCCTCGGCTTCACCGCCGGGAACCTGCACGGGCGCACGGTGATCGTGGACGAGGCTTCGATGGTGCCGTCCGCCCTGCTATACGAGATCACGAAGCGCGACCCCGAACGGCTCATCCTCGTCGGCGACCAAGCCCAACTCCAGCCCGTCGGCATCGGCTCGCCGTTCCACGACGTTATCGACACGTTGCCGACAGTTGTTCATACTCTGACGACGTGCTATCGCAATAAGGAGGCCGTGTTTGCCGCCGCCGCGAAGATACGCAATGGCGAAATGCCGTCCGAGGGGAAGTCTGCGCGCGAGGAGTTCGCCGTCCGCCGATTCGATTCGCCCGAAGCCGTCCATGCGTTCATCGAGGAGGCTGTCAAGGCGGGCGAGATAGACTTCGACCAGGACCTCGTTCTCTCCCCACGCAACGGCGAGGGCGAGGAGCCCGCCGCCGCCACGGTGAAGTCGCTCAATGCAAGCATACAGGCCATCGAGAATCCGCACGAGGACGGCGTGAAGTTCATGCCGGAGGACCGCGTGATGTGTACCAAGAATTTTCCGAAACTGGACATCTGGAACGGCACGACGGGCTGGATCACCCGCGTTGACCGCGACGGCAAGCCCTTCTTCCTTCCCGACGACGCCGATTCCGAGTACGACGAAATCCGCCTGGGCGAGAAGGAGCAGCAGCAGGCCATCGCGCCCGCGTGGTGCCTCACCGTACACAAGGCGCAGGGCTCGCAGTACCGCGACGTTTACGTGGTCTGCCTCCGCCGCGACGCGGCCCGGCTCTTCGACCGCTCCATGCTCTACACCGCCGTCACCCGCGCAAAGCGCAAGTGCGTTCTGCTGTGCGACGACGGCATCGACCGAATTATCGGCGCGGTCCGCCGCCGCCGCACGTATCTTCAACTGCTCTTCAAGGGAGAGGCGTGATGGCGGTCGCAATCTACGACTTCAACGAGATCAAGCGGCGCGTGACGTGCGAGGACTACCTCCGCGAGCGCGGCGTGAAGGTCAGCGCGGGACGATGCGCCGCCACATGGCGCGGCGGCAAGGGCCAGAACGTGTCCATTGACGGCGCAGTGTGGCACGACTTCAAGACGGACGAGGGCGGCTCCGTGCTTGACCTCTGCAAGCGCGTCGAGGGGCTTTCTGACTTGCAGGACGCCGCCCGCGTCCTCGGGGAGCGCTTCAACGTCGAGCCGAAGATCAAGACGCACAAGTCCACGCCGCTCGTCACACGCGCGCAGAAGCTCCTTGAAGCCGGCTACGTGCTGCAAGAAACCTATTGCTTCGAGGACATAGACGGCAAGCCCGTGTACTACGTGGACCGCTACCGCTGGCCCAATCCATTCATCGAGCCGCCGGACGGCAAGGCGAAGGAGTTCGTGCAGCGCACCACGGAGCACGAGGGGCTTGACCCAGACACGCCGCACCTTCTCTACCACCTTCCCGAAGTCGCCAAGGCGCAGGAGGTGTTCATCGTCGAAGGCGAGAAGGACGTTGAAACCCTGCGCAAGTTGGGGTTCGTCGCCACAACTAACTCCGGCGGTGCGTCCAAGAGCGGCTCGTCCAAGTGGCCGGCGGAACTCAACGCCTGGTTCAAGGGCAAGGACGTGACGATCATCGCGGACAACGACGACCCCGGCAAGGCCCACGCGCAGAACCTCGCCGCCATGCTCGCGCCCGTCGCGAAGTCTGTCCGCTGGTTCGTCATATCTGCGCTCCCCAAGGGCGACGTGACCGACTGGGTGGAGAAGGAAGGCGGCACCGCCGAAGCCCTCCGCGCCGCCGTAGCCGCGCTCGTTCCCGTCGCGAAGCCAGACGACGAGGCCGCCGCCGTCGCCGCCGCCAAGCTCGCGAACGAGACGGCGCTGACGAACTATGTCTGGACGGGCGAGGGAAAGAAGCGCAAGCCCGCGCCGATCAAGATTCTCGACATCGTGAAAGACATTCATACGCGCTTCCTCGGATTCCCCCGCCTCGTCGGAAGCACGCTCTTCGACCACGACAGGGACACGAATGAGATCAACGAGCTGAAGAAGGAGTATGACCTTTTCTCGTGGATGCAGGAGAAGTCCGGCCATCCGATAGACTGGGAGCGCGGAAGCCGCTTCACGTCGCGCCTGGAACTCTATTCGTCTCTCGTCCGCAACTCCGCTAAGTACGAGCGCATTTCCGACATCCCCGACTGGCCGATGCGCAGGGACGTCTATTATTCCTACCGCGACAAGCTCGTCCCCACGAATGGGCACGAAGCCTTCGACAAGATGGTTTCATTTTTCCTGCCCGACGGGCGGCTCAACGAGATTCTTCTTCGCGCGTTCGTCCTCGCCGTCATGTACTACAGGCCGAACATCCCACGCCCCTGCTGGATCATCGACTCCACCAACGGACAGGCAGCAGGCAAAACTACGCTCGTTGACATGATCAATATCCTCTTTAAGAATGAATCCATCAGCGTCCCGATACGGATGCTCGACTTCCAGCCGGACGAGGTGTGCAAGCGCATCGTGTCCTTCCAGGGTCGAAAAGCGAGAGTATTTCTGCTTGACAACGTGCGCGGCAACTTCTCGTCCTCGTTCTTCGCCGATCTCGTCACGCGTAACTCCATTGCCGGGCGCGCTCCATACGGCGAGGGGCACGAGACGCGCCCGAACGACCTCACCTACGTTATCACGTCCAACGCCGCACGCGTCGATTCCGACATCGCGTCCCGCGCGTTCACCCTCTATCTCCGCAACCCGAAGGTTTTCGACAAGGGCTGGCGCACCAAGTTCTTCGACTTCATCCAGCAGTTCCGCTATTCCGTTTTCGCCGACTGCATCGACATCCTCGACGGCCCGTCCTTCTGCGACCGCGACGCCGCGCTCACGCGGACGCCCGAGTTCGAGTACGACGTGCTGGGCAAGGTCTGCTCGTCGAAGGAGGAGTACCGCGACGTGGTGGACTTCATCATCGAGACGCGTAAGAACATCAACGTGGAGAACGAGCTTGCAACGCTCGTCCAGGAGACAATCGAAATGCGCCTCGACGAAATCCTGAAGGCCGAGGGCGCTCACACCAACAACTCCATGCCGCAGCATCACGACATGGTTTGCGCGTGGATCCGCACGGCAGTCGTGGACTTCTGGCTAAAGAAGCAGTACCACGTTGACGTGCAGACGCTCCGCAACATGGTGGACACGGGCAAGACAACGCGCTTCCTAAAAGGGTTAAAACGCTATCCCAAAAGTTCAAGCACCGAAATCCGCGCCTCCGGCATCCTATACGTCGGGCGCAACCCGACGTGCCAGTACGTCCCGATCATCAACATGAACAAGGAGACTTCGGCCGGCCTCCTTCCCGGCAACGGATGGTTCCTCGACCCCGACACCGTGCGCGAGGCGACCGCCGCCATGCGCCAGGGCGTCTCCGTGACGATAGACGCGGAATCCTCCGCGCCGGCGGCTCAAATTCCCGCGTCCGCCGAACAGCCCGCCCTTCCCGTCGCTGACGCCGACGACATCCCTACGGAGGCGCTTCCTCTATGAACATACGAATCTACCACAACAGCCGCAACGAGGCGGCGTCAACCGACGGCGCGCGCTGGTGGATCGGTACGGCCACGGACGAGCGGTCAATCGCGCTCGGCGAGTTGCAGCCTGTGTCAACGCTCTTCCCCGAAACGGACGGAGGAATCTGCCACGCGACGGTCGCGAAGGCCCGCGCCGTGTTCATGTCCGCCCTGCGCAGGTCCGCGCCAACGGTCGCGCCGAGCGACGACGCGGAGCGCGCTATCCTCCGCGCGGCGTGGGACGATGCAACGAAGTACGCGGAATCTCACGATGTGTTCGGCGTCGGCGTGCCGGTGTTCGACGGGAAGATGCTGCTTGTCGGCACGGCTGACGCGCTCTGCAATGATGCCAAAGGCGAGTTTACGTATTGCTATGCGCCGGACGGCTACAGGTGGGCGGGCGAGATGAACGCTGTCGTGCGGATGCTCCATCGCGGGCTTCCGATAGACGCGGAGGATGACCCGCACGGAACATACACACTCCGCGAATTGTCGCGCGCGCTGTTGGCGGTCATCAACCGAGACAACACGGAGTGGTGTGCCAACAAGCAGAATCAGTTTTGACAAACAAAAAGGAGACGCAGAAAATGATCGAACTCACAAAGACTAAACTTGCGATGGCGAACGAGATAGTCCGCCTGCGGCGCGCCCTGTCGTGGGCGTGGCTTGCGATAGGCGCGCTTTCGCTGACAACAATAGGCGCGTGCGTCGCGATGGTGGAGATCGCGCGGCATTGAGAGATTTCCCCGTCCGGGTGGGCGGGGGCCGTCCGCGCGTGGCCGACACGCCGGATAGCGGATGTGCGGTGGGTTGGTGTTTTCCCCATGCGCGCGGGCGGCTTGTTTTTGAACGAGGAACGAGAAAGGCAAAAGATGAAGTGCAAAAAAGCAGAGAAATGGACGGACGTTGCAACGCTCGTCGCGTCCGTTGTCCAGTCTGTGATATGCGCGACAACAGGCAGGTGTCACGAAATGCTTGCTTGGGCGTGTGTCGCGATGTGGGTGTGCATTGCCGCAATACGCCGCAGTACACGAGACACGCTATACGGGCGTTGGCTGAATGCCGTAGGTGGGCCGAAGGAAGGCGAGGTGGCGGAATGATCGACACGAGCATAACGGACGCGGCATTCGAGGACGGATTGGCCGAGCGCCGGCATTCAAGGACGCGCAAGCGGCAGACGTGCGACACGTGCGCGCACTACGGGTGCTGCGCAGACCTGCACAACTGCGGAGGGATGCGATGGGAGGAGGCCGAAGATGGAACTGACAACTGAAATCTGCGTCTATAGCAACTGGGACGGAAATGAAGTCGCAGATCGCGCAAAGCGTTTGAAGAACGACATCAAGGCGTTTGCGAAGATGCGGAATTGCGCGTTCTGGACGGAGGGTTCCGACAAGGACTCAACTCATTGCATCGTCGTCCGCAGTTTCATGGGAGACATCGAGAGCGGTCTATACATCGAGAACGCGCGGATAGAAAAAACGGTCTTTGGATGGTGCAACGAAGTGGCGGCATTGTGCAAGGACGATCCGGACGAGGGCGACGGAGAGTTTGAGCACAAGACGATGAGGGTTGAAATCTGCGACTTGGAGAACGATGGCGGGTTGCAGGTAATCTGCTATGACAAGAAAGGAGAGGACATGGGAATCCGCGTCCTGCCGATTTACAAGCCACTGGAGATTGAAAGCGAGGCCGAAGATGGCGAATAAAAAATACGAGTTCACAGGCGAGACCCGATTAGTCGAAGGCCGAACCCTCCACAGGATTCGCGCGATCATCACTTTTTCGCATGTAGAAGTTGGCGAAATCGGCGGGTGGATTGAGACTGAAAGCAATCTATCGGTGTCCGGCGACGCGAGGGTGTACGGCAACGCTTGGGTGCACGGCGACGCGAGGGTGTACGGCAACGCTTGGGTGCACGGCGACGCGAGGGTGTACGGCTACGCTTGGGTGCACGGCGACGCGAGGGTGTACGGCGACGCGAGGGTGTACGGCAACGCTTGGGTGTCCGGCGACGCTTGGGTGTCCGGCGACGCTTGGGTGCACGGCAACGCGAAGGTATACGGAAACGCGAGGGTGTCCGGCGACGCTTGGGTGTCCGGCGACGCTTGGGTGTCCGGCGACGCGAGGGTGCACGGCGACGCGAGGGTGTACGGCGACGCGAGGGTGTACGGCAATGCGGATTACATCGTCGTAAAGAACTGCTGGAGTTCGATGCGATGGTTCACATACACGCGGTCAAACAGGAAGTGGAAAGTCGGGTGCTTCTATGGGACAGGCGATGAGCTTATTAAAAAAGCATACGCCGACAGCGAGAAGTCTGGGAAGTGCTACGAGGCGATTGTGCGGGCGGTCGAGGCGATTGAAGCGGCGACGAATGAGAAGGAGGCCGAAGGTGGGGAACAGGAGGAGGGCGAAAATGCGACGCGCAACTGAAAGGATGCTTGCATTTGCAAGAGACATCGCCACGGGGTTGGACTTGGAACTCCCAAAAACGACCGATGCAGATGGTTGGATTGTTGACGATGAATCGTTTGACGCAATCAGCGAGTTCATCGCAGAGAACAGGGATGATTACTATTTCTGGAAGAGAGGTTGACTATGAGTGACGAGAGCGTGAAGCTTGAGACGCTGACGGACATCGCGGATTGGTTGCGCGATCCTAAAATCAAGAGCCCGATGCGAAAGACATGGCGGGAGGTACTGGCCAATCGCCTGGAGAAGGTGGCGAAGCGCGCATACGAGGAGATAGATAAAGCGGTGACAGGAATCGAGGATGCGTCGTCGAGTGAGAAAGACGACGTGCGCAAGGTGATGGAAAGGACAATCGGTGATTATTATGAGTGATAGTGCATATACAAGTGGGTGGCTTGTAGATAAAGAAAAGGAGGAGGGTGCAAGAGCAACACTTCGCAAGGCGTTGTCTGAAGCAAATTTCGAGTATTATTGCGCGAACTACGCAATCGCAACGGCGCAGCCAGAACTAGAAGAGTGCCCATTCTGCAAAAACAAGCTGGTATATTTGCGTGAAGATTATGGTGATGCTTATGTGCATTGTCCAAAATGCAACGCGAGGGGTCCTGGCATATATCTGTTCAGAAATGAATTGGGGTATCTTAAAGCATTGGAAAAAGCGGTGAACGGATGGAACAGGAGGGCCGAGGCATGAAGAAGCTGAAGAGAAGTGATTGTGCGGTGCTATATCTCGGTTTGAAGCACTACTGGTATCGGATGATCGAAAGCGGCGTGAAGAAGGTAGAGTTCCGGGAGGCGTCGCCATATTGGAATGTTCGCATCAATAATTGGTCGAGACGGATGCCAGGGAAGACGCCGGTCCTGGAGTTCCAAAGCGGGTACGGAAGGTTCTCGCCGAGGATGTGGTTCATCGCCGGGAGAGGCGAGGGCGTGGTATTCACGTACAGCGGCGCCGACGTGCCGGTGCAGCACAGGGAGCTGGGCGAGTTCCAGAAAGCGCGATACGCGCTCTTGATCGGCGAGAGAGTGATGTTGGAAGGATAGGAGCAATGAACCAATGAGAGAGAAAGACCAAGAGACGCAAGTGGACATCATAGCGGAGATGCGCATGGGAAATCCAGTCGGGCCGTGCGCGTACAGGATCGGACTCCCAGACAAGGAAGAGGTCTATGAAAGCGGCGCTAAAATGCGCATCACGATGATCAAGAACGTGACCGTGCAGGAGCTGGCTGACCGGTTGGAGGCGACGGAGAAGAGGAAGAAGGCACAGCACGGCAACGCGGCGAAGATGCGCGAGGCGCTGGCAACGCTGCGGAAGCGGTTCGATAATAACACGATGGCATACCAAGACCGCTACTTCAAATTCAGCGGGTGGCATTGGCACAAGAAGGCCAAAGAGGCAGCGCGGTGGCGCGACGTGTTCCACGAACTGCGGGAAGTGTGTGACGCCGCCCTCTCCGCGCCCGCGAGGAACTGCGACAAAATGCCAGACATAGACAATCTAACCATGCACGACCTCGCAAATAGTCCGTGCAAATCAACTCTGGAGTACGCCTCTCGTGAGGAGCTGCTTGCGCTGGCGCGTTGGCTCCTCACCCCGGCGGCGGAGCGGGAAGGCGGGAATGAATGAAGATGAAGATTACTTTTCAAGCAGGGATTCACGTTGTCGAATCTGAAACGGATTGCAATCCGGCTGATATGCGCCGTGTTTTCAATGCGCTAATTGCGGAAGTTGACAGGGCAATGACCATTGTACTTCACCGTGAGGAAGGAGCGGAGAAATGATTTACATTGCAGGGCCAATGCGGGGATTGCCGCATTCCAATTACCATTCATTCCGCGCGGCGGCGGAGCGGTTGCGCGCCGTGGGGCACAAAGTACAGAATCCCGCAGAGATCGGGGAGCGTTTCGGCGGCATTGACGAACTGCTTTCAAATGACGCCACGCTTGCCGCGTGCGTGAAAGAGGAATTGCGCATCCTGGCGGAATGTGATTCTATCTATCTCTTGCACGGATGGCAGTATTCAGAGGGCGCACGCGCCGAATTGAAGCTTGCCATTGAAAAGGGATTGGATATCTTCCTGGAGCCTGATTATCCATAAAGGAGATCAAATGTGGAAAAGCCGAAATACTCGCTGCACCTTTTCGCCGGAGCCGGAGGAGGACTGCTCGCCGACATCATCGACGGGATACGCCCCGTCTGCGCCGTCGAAATCGAGAAGCATCCCCAGCGCATCCTCGCAAAGCGGTTCCCCGACCTCGCAATCTGGGATGACGTGCGGACGTTCCGCGCCGACAATCCGGACTGCGCGGAGGCGTTCACGCAACTTCGCGCTCACGCCGACGAACTTGTCATTGCCGGAGGCTTCCCGTGCCAGGATATCAGCTGCGCGGGACGCGGCGCGGGCCTACGCGGAGCGCGTAGCGGCCTATGGCGAGAGTATGCGCGTATCATTGGCGAGATACGACCGCGATTCGTGTTCGTGGAAAATTCACCCATGCTTATTCGGCGGGGACTTGGCGACGTTCTCGGAGGCTTGGCCGCGATGGGGTATGATGCTGCGTGGTGTGTCGTGTCGGCTGCCGACATGGGAGCCATGCACCTGCGCGAGCGGTTCTGGCTCACGGCCCGGCGCATGGCCGATGCCGACGGTCCACGGGAATAACAACTACAAAGGCGCAAGCGCAAAAAGCGGCGATGGGCTGATGACGGTGGTTAGACGCAAAGAGGAAATGATACCTTCGCCACAGGCAAGGGATAGTCATGGCGGTACGGCGCGTCCGCATGGCTGGGCGAAGTCCGAAGCGGGTGAGCAGCGCAACATCAACGACTTTGTGCTGCGTTTTCCGACATCTAAAGCGAGAGACGCCATCAAGTGTTCGCCCGGGCAAAAGCCGCGAGACGACTTGAAATGCGCCGTCGAAATTGGCACGACGAAATCAGCGACATATCCGACGCCGCGAGTCAATTCATTGTGCGGCGGTACGGGCGCATGGAACGCGATCCAGAATAATCCGAACCTCACCGTCGAAGAAAAACGCGGCATGACATCTACACACGGCCTGCTTAACCCCGACTGGGTGGAATGGCTCATGTTCTGGCCTGTCGGCTGGACTAACCTCGATACGCCGAACCACCGCCTCGTCTGGCTCGACCCGTCAATCGACCCCGCCGATTTCGATGACGGCGCGAGGATCCCTATAATCACTACGCGCCGCGAGAACCGTCCCGCGCGCATCAAGGAGTGTGGCAACGGGCAGTTCCCCCTCTCCGCCGTTGCCGCGTTCTTCTGGGGCCTCTGCGTTTTGGAGGTCGTAGTATGAGAGCGGTGAGGACGAGAGCCATAGTCAAGGCGATATTCAGCAAGGAGTAGTGATGTACGCAGACGATGAAGAGTATTATCGCGCCACGACGATCACCGCCGTCCCGACGATCGAACTTCTCGATGACATCATGCTTCCGCCGACCAAGCTCTTCAAGCTCGGCACGGAGTATGGCATACGCGATGCGTCAAAACGCCACGACGAGCTTGCCCGTCGCAAGTACGTCAAACCCTTCAAATGGTTCAAGTTCAACCGCGCACGAAAGGCAACCGCAAAATGATGAGAATGACTAAATTCACGCTCACGCACAAGCCGTCACATTCAGAAGTGGTCGCTCTCGCCATACGTTCATGGCCCATGCCGTGCGTTATAGAAGTTGTTCGCCCGATACCGTACAGCACAGACTGGTTCTACATGTACCGCGAGCGGGTCATCCCCAAGTACATGAGACGCTATCTCAACAAAGGAATCAAGAGAAACCACAGGAGAAAAATGCCATGAATTGCGACCATTGCGAATCTCGCCACGGATGTTCGATCAGGAAAGCGCACGACGATGGGACGGCTGTCTTTTCGTGCGGCATCGACTTCGGGCGCGACAAGTCAGAGACCGCGATACTCGAATCGCGCAGGGGCAAATTGGCTGTGAGATACGAGTTGATCGACGATTCGCGTCTGCGCTCGTGCCGCGATTGGTTTGACGAGGAAATAAAGAAGCGGCTGTCGAAGTTCTTCGCCAAACGGGTGAAAAAGGTCGAGGCCGATGTTCTTGCATGGATCAAGCGCAACCCGCTATGCTACACGAATCCGTGCAGGGCGATTCTTGACGGAATCTGCTGCGCCACAACGCCTGCGATATATCCGCATGGCAACGTGCTTGCCGAGCGACACGACGTATCGGAGTTCTTTCTCCGCTTCCCCCGCGCTCTGCCAACCGAGCTGAAAGGAATCGCAGTATGAAAATCCCCTCTGTCTCTCTTCTTCTCCTGATGATTCTCGGGCACCTCGTCGCCGACTACACCTTGCAGGGCTGGCTCGCCTCCGGTAAGCAGAAGAAATGGTGGGACGGCCAGTTAAAGGACGCGCCCGACTCCGTGAAGCGCAAGTACAGGAACGACTACAAGGTCGCCTTGATCTGCCACTCGCTCTACTGGTCGATAATCGTGTGCCTGCCGCTGCTGTTCCATCCTGCGTTGTTCACGATAAATGCCATCGGCCACGCCGCATTGCATTATCTGATCGACGACGCGAAGGCGAACAAATTAGCAATCAACCTCGTTGAAGACCAGGCTTTTCATTTCGTCCAGATTCTTTCGGTCTGGCTTGTCTGTGTAATTGCATGAAAGGAACTTCCCTATGAACAAATCCAACATCATAAAAACCAACTTCGACCGAAAGGTGTTGTCGTCAAGTGACACCAACGTCTTCAAGTTCGTCTTTACAAAACCAGACGTTGCCGTCGAGGCCGTCCTCTACCGATACGGTTCGTTTCGCAAGCGAACGGTCATCTGCTGTTCGACGCAATGCGGATGCCCCGTGGGATGTTCCTTCTGTGGCACGGGGCGCGGATTCGTCCGTTCGCTGTACTCGGACGAGATAGTCGATCAGATACAACAGGTGATGGAGATTGTCGAGAAAGATTGCCCATCTTCGGAAATCGAGAAGTTCCAGATAATGTTTATGTCGATGGGCGAGCCGTTCCTGAACTACGCAGGACTTCACCTGGCGATAGTTGCGCTCCATGACATGTACCCCAATGCCCAGCTTCTCGTATCGACTTCCGCGCCGAAAAAGATGATTGATGAAGTTGACTTTCGCACCTTCACCGATCTTTCACAAAGGATTTCTGAAATCGGCATTCAGTTCTCGGTACATGAAAGCACGGATGAGGCGCGGCGCAAGATCATCCCGACCCCTACATGCAGCCTTGAGCAGATTGCCCGGCTCGGAGAAACCTGGGCGGCGCACACGTCGCGCAAGCCGTTCTACAACTATTGCGTCCATGTCTGGAACTCGAGCGACGCGGACGTTGCGCGGCTTGTGTCCCTGTTCAATCCGGCTGTATGGGAAACGACGCTTTCCGTGATATGCGAGAAAGACGAAACCGTAAAAGCGTCTCACGAGCGCCAGCTTCCGTTGATACGGGATTTCTCGCGGAGGTTGCTTGAAAAAGGCGCGTCCGTGAGAATTTTCAACCCGGCCGGACAAGACGACATCGGCGGCGGATGTGGACAGCTTTGGTTTTTTCAGAAATGGCTACGTGAACACGGAGGCAAGTAATGAGAAAGAAGAAACCCATAAAGAAAATGACCCTGCGCGGATGCCAGACCGCACTCGGGATCGCAAGACGTAAAATGCGCGATGCAGAAGCTCGTCATGAGACACGCTATCAGCTCGCGTTAGAGAACATTAGACTCCTTCGGCAAGCCCTTGGCGAACCCGACCCAGGGTTTGGAATGCGCGACTATAAGCAATTCAATGTTGACATCGCGCTTGACAGGCGCGAGTTCTGGCCGTTACCTCCAATCCACATCCACATCACGCCAAAGCGCGAGTTGTTCAATCCATACAGCGATGCCATTCCGTACACGTTTAAAATGTACATTCCAAGGGACGAGGTACTTGATTATCGAACGGCGAGGATAGTCCACAACGCCCTGCACCAGCTCGTTGACTTCGCAGAGATGCGTCCGAACACGGAGGCGAGCGAGAAATGAACAAATCCTATAACATGAACATCGACACCGGCGAGAAGACATGGCTCACCCCGCCGCACATCATCGAAGCCCTCGGCCCGTTCGACCTCGACCCGTGCTGTCCGCCGACGATGCCGTGGCGCACTGCGACGCGCATGGTGCATTGGCCGGAGGACGGCCTGAATGTGGACTGGACAGGCAAGCGCGTTTGGTGCAATCCGCCGTACGGGCGCGACGCCGTGCCGTTCCTCCGCAAGATGGCGGAAAACAAGACGGGGGGTGGGATTTTGCTTATATTTGCGCGGACTGACACCTCCGCGTGGCAGGACTATATATTCCCGTACGCAAGCGGCGTTCTGTTCCTTCGCGGGAGGCTGCGCTTCCACAGGCCCGACGGAACGCAAGGAGAGACGGCTACGGCGCCCTCTGCGCTCGTCGCGTACTTGGATCGGGACTTCATGCGTCTGCGCGAGAGCGGGCTTAGAGGCGCGTTTTTGCGCGTCTCGAGTTATGCTTTAGGCGGCAGTATCGCGAAGTAAGCCTCGCCCTCCGCGCGCAGCTCCACGCCGTTGTAGTTCCGCGCGCGCACGTCGTCCGTGTTGCCGACTATCGCCGTCAGCGCGTTCGCGTCGTGGTGAACGGCCTCGAACATCGTGATGAACGTATGACGCCCCGCGTTCTTCGTCAGCTTCGCCTTCGCCGCCGACGCCGCGTCAACGAGGTGCCGGCGGAACTGCTTGTTCCTCGTGGTGGCTCCGTCCATGAAGTCGAACGCGCGCATCCACGCGACGGCCTGCTCGGGGATGGTGAACGCCCTCGGCTTGATCCCCTTGCTGACGCCCTTCGGGATTCCAACGCGGATCGTGCGTTCGTCTATGCTTATCCTGATTGCGTGCTCGCCGAGTGGAGCGCGGTCGATTTCGCTCTGGCGCATCCCGCAGAAGAACGACAGGATGGCGCATGCGAGGTCCGCGCGTCCGCACGGAGAGTCGCGCCTGTTCCAAAGCTCGCCGAACAGCTTCTTCACGTCCTCCGCCTTCATGTACTCCGGCTGCCGGTACGGAATGACAATCTTCTTCATCCCGTCCAGCGGGTTCTCGCGAAGGTACTTCTGCTCGACGTTCGCGCACCACGAGACGAACGCTTTGATGTTGCCGAGGTGGTTGTTGTACGTCACCCACGAGCCGATGTCGCCCTGCCTGTAGAAGCCGTCCACAAGGTACTTCTTGACTTCCGGCGCGTTGATGTCGGACACGGGCCTCGCCTCTCCGAACGCGCTCACGAACGCTCCAACGCGCAGGCGCACGTCCTTCTTGTACGGCTCGCTCTTGTCCTGCACGGCCTTCGCGTAGCCGGCATACGCCTCGCCAATCGTGACGGACGGCGTCTCCTCCCTTTCAGGCTCGCCCGCGAGCACGATCTTCGCGCACTCCACGAGCGTCATGCTACGCCCGCTCTGCGCGATCATGTCAATAGCCTGCTTGGCGTCCATCGCCTGGTATCGCGTCAGCACGGCCCCGGCCTCGCCGCTCTGGTCAAGCGTCTTGTAGAACTCGGCTATCTTCTGCTTCAGCCTCTTCTCGTTCGTCGCGGACTTGCGCACCGGCTTGCCCGTGAAAGGGTCTGTTCCGAAATACGCCTCGTAGATGGCGTACCCACCCTTCTGGACCCTCGCCTTGACCGTGGCAAGAGCCTCGTTTTTCGGCAAAAAACTCATTTTCAACTCCTGTTTTTTGCACCGATTCCTTTGCGAAAAACTTACGAGAAACCGAAGTTTACTCGCAAGAAACCTAATGCTTGTTTTTCATGCCGCATAGTGTATCATGGTTTTTTCGCGTTGTCAAGCGGAGGTTTTTATTTTGCGAGTGTGGCGGGTTCAAATCCCTCCGCTCCGACCAATCCCACAGTTTTGAGAACAAGCCGAATTGTCTGCAATACCCGTGAAATATGGGCAAATTCACCCTCTTTAGGTTTTTGGGCGTTGTTGGCGGAGGGTTGCCAATATGTGCGAAACGGGATATTTTTCTTGCGAGTTTCTTGCGAGAAAATGCGGATGGTGGAGTACCCTCAGTCGCGAGCGAGGGTCAAACCGTCTCTTTTGCGAGTTTTTTTCGAGTGGTCACTTCCGGCGCGAACGGCGAATCTTGTCCAGCAGGATCGACTTCTGCCGTTCGATCTCGTTTGTCAGCGATGCCGTTGGCGTGCCGCCCTTCTTCTCGATGTCCTTCGCCTTGCGCTCAAGCCGGTTGACGGCCTTGATGCGCGCGTCGATGTCGCCGCGCACGGAATCGGCCATGAGCGGGCTTTCAGACTTCATGCCGTCAAGCAGCTCCTTCCTTTCAGACTGCGTGAGTTCCGCGTCCTTGCTGATGGCGTCGTATGCCCTCTTTTCTTCCAAGAAGCGGTTGACGGCGTTGTCGTAGGGCTTTCGGTCGTATGTCGAGCCTCCAGCGCCGAGAATCGACAGCGGAACCGTGACAAGCGATTTGCCGACGCCGTTCTGCACGATCTGGTCCTTCACGTCATCGAACGTTAGCGGGACGAGCATTTCCCAAACCATATTGCCGACGCCGTACTCTTCGCCCACGTAGTCCTTGCCTTCCCAGAGAGCGACAATGGTAGACGCCGACGGGGACAGCTTGCCTTGCAGATAGCGCCCGATCGCACCCATGGTCGTCGGACCGTTGAAGTCTCCAAACTTCATCACGCGTCCCGTGCTAGAGCGCTTGGACTTCGTTGCCAGCTGATGCACAAGCCTGTTGAACGTCGATTCGCCGCCCGTAAGGTCTATCGTAGTGTTGCCGATCTTCGGAGAGGCTATCATCATCATCTTCTCGAACCAGTCGGCCTGCGAGAAGTCGTACTTGTCGTCGTCGTCCGAAAACAGCCATTTGAGGAGCGAGCCGATGGCAAGCATCGCGACGGTCGATCTCAGATGCTCGCGAAGACCGATCTTCGCCGCCGTCTTGCGCTCGTCGTTCGACACCTTATCGAACGAACCGTCGGCGTTCTTTATCCCCTTCGCGACGAGCGGATGCCAAATGTCGTATCCGACGGCGGACTGGACGCGGGAAATGGCGAGCTGCGGCGCCCAGAAGATGTCGTTCACCCACGCCTTCTGCAACGCCTGGCGGCGCTCCTTCGAGAGCGCGGCGGAGCCGTTCCAGATGTTGATCATGTCGGCTATCATCTTCTTCTGCCACGGCGTCGCGCCACCTGGAATGCCGTTTACGATGGACGTGTAGAGGTCTGCGGACATGGCGTTGAGGTACGTCAGGTAGTGACGTTCGCTCTTCAGCATGAACTCGCCGAAGAGCGGGATGTCCGTGATGGCGTACTCCTTGCCGAAAATCTTCACTTTGTTGCGCTCCATGCCGTGGAACATCTCGACGTCGCGGTCGCTCTGCGCGTCCACTTCGCGGAGGTGAAGTCCGAACTTCTTGACGGCCTCCTGTACGGTCGGGTCGGACAGAATCTCCGTGTTCACGTCAAGTAGGCTCGCCTCGGAGCGCGCCGCCGTCCACGCCTTGCCGAACGACCGCGCCGCCTTGACGGGATGTCCGAGCGTCATGCGCGCGGCCTGCCGAAGGACGGCGGAGAAGTCCATCGTGGCACGAAGCGCGCGCTGGGCGGTCGTGACGAAGCGCAGGAAGTTGACGCCCTTGCGGACGAACGTCGGCACGGTGGCGTTCTCCGCCTCAAGGCGAAGTTCCGCCAGCTTCTGCCGTCCGCGCTTCATCTGCTCGCCAAGCTCGTCGTACCGCTTCTGCTGGTCTTTCGTCATAGGCGGCTGCGGCTTCTTCTGCGGACGAATGTCGCCCGTCGCGATGCGTTCCGCGAGACGCGCCAGGGCCTTTTCGCGGCTTGCCATCTTCCGGGCGTTCAGCGCCTCGATCTCCTCCGGCGTCATGCCGAACGCGTACTTAGCGTTCTTCAGTTCGCGGATGGATTCGCGCACCTGCCTGATGCGGTCGCGCAGCGTCTCTATCGTCTCCGAGGTGACGCCCGGACGCTGCGGACGCTTCGAGAAGTCGCCGGACTGCGCACGGGCGAAGTCCTCCATCGCGCGTTCGAGCTCTTTTGCGAGGAGTTTTTCCGTGAGCGCGATGCGCTGCGCGTCGGTCATCTCGCGCGTCGTTCCGAAAAGTTCGTCGTACTGCTTCTGCAACTCGTCCTTCTCCGCGCGGAGTTCGCGGACTCGGATGTCGTCAACCACCTTCCGCTTCGGGACTGGTATGCGCTCGCCGGTCTCAATGGCGCGTTTCAGATCAGCGATCCTGTTTTCAAGGTTCCGTTTTATCGTGTCGAGCGTGCTTTTCAGCCGCCGCTCGTCACGTCCGGCGTCGGGGACTTCCGCCTTTCGGTCGCGCACCCTCTTCGCCCACTCGCGCTCGTCCTGCGTGGGCTCGTCGCGGATGGGGCCGGTCGCGGGCGGCATCGTGTTCGTCTCGTCCATCCAGTCGATCTGACGCTTCGACCTCGAAATGTTGCGGAGGCTGTTCATCAGCCGCTGCGCGTCATAGCGGGACTGCTTGTAGTTGTGCCCGAAGCCCGTCAGCGCGTCACGCACCTGGTTCGCGTCCACGCCGTCCATGAACGGCGAGATGTCCCGGACAATCGCGTCTATCACCTCTTCCTCGGTGATCTCCGGGTTGAGGAAGCAGTGGTACTCGCCGATCTGGCGGAGCCACTTGCCCCACGACGGGTACTGCTGGTCGGAAAGCCCGATGAGCGTGCCGCCCGTCTCGGCCGCGCCGACCTCGATCTGCGTGAGCGCGTCCTGGTAGTTCTGCGCGACCTTGCGCGCCACGTCGCCCACCTTGCGCTCCGTGGCCTTGCGCACCTTCAAGCCGTTCTTCGTCTGGTCGATGACCTTCTTGGAGAGCGGGATAAGCCGTTCCGTCGCAAGGCGCAGACCTTCCTCGTCAAGCCCCTCGAAGAGCTTTGCGAGGTCGCGTATCCGCGCGTTCATTTCTGGCGTAATCTTGTCAATGCCGCCAAGGGTCTGCGCGATCCTGCCCGCGATTCCCGCATACGAATAGTCGTGCGCGGCGATGAGCGCGCGGTTCGAGCGCAGCGCGCGGCCCTGCTCGGACGCGCCCATCATCGCCGCCTTGCCGGCCTCCGCCATCTGCGCCTTGGCCTGCGCCAGCTTCGCCGACACCTGCCTCAGCTCGTCCCGCAGCTCCGGCGTCTTGTTCATGTCGTCCTCCGGGATCGCCGCAAGTTCGGCGCGGCGTCTCTCCAGGTCGTTCACGGCGGCCTGCCGCTGGCGGAACAGCACATTCAGCGCGACGTTCTCGTAGTCGCGCGTCGGGCGCGGGAACTTCGCCACGGCGCGGGAGAGCTTCGCCATGTACGTGGGGTTGGAGAGCAACGTCTCCACCTGCCTCCACATGTCCGCGTCCGTCTTCCTGACGTGCGCGGGTGGCTCCATGCCCGCCGCCTTCAGCGCGGTGGCGATCTCGTCGTTCGTCATGCCGTACACCTCGCGCATGATCTTCTCGGTGGGCGTCTTGTCCTCGCTTGCGGCATACTCCGCCTCGGCGGGCGTAAGCTCCGGCGTGTCGAAGCTGACAAGAGATTCGCCGAATGGGCCGCGAGGGTCTTCAATGTCGCGTTCGATAGCTTTGTACGCATCGTTTATCTTCTGCGCGACGCGATTAAGCCGTTCAAGGTCTTCTCCCTTAAAGTTGCCCGACTCTACAAGGTTCTTCAACGCCTCCGCGAACGGCCCGGCCTCTCCTGGGCCGATCGCATACGGATCGAAGTGCATGGAAATGCTGGCTTCGCCGGATTCGATGGAGTCGAGGATTTCCAGCAGGTCGCCGTTTGTGTACCAGTCAATTTCCTCACGGTCCTCACCAATTCCGTTCCGTTTAAGTTCTTTCAGCTGGTCGCGCAGTTCCTTCGCGTCCTCGCGATAATACGTCTCTCGTTTTTTGTAATAGTCCACATTGAGCGGATCTTCTTCGGCTAATCTTTTTTGCTCCCTCGCCTTTGCGTTATCCTCATTGATGCGCCGCTTGAGGTCACGCGCCTCAGATTCCGACGGCGTGTCGTCGGCACCCGCTTTGATATTCCGCTTCGCAGTCTTGCGCAGGGCGGCGATGTCGTTCAGCATTTGTTCATCATGCGTGGAAATCCACCACAGAGAATGGTCAAGGCGTTCTGGAACCGACGAATAATCGGCGCTTAGTTCCGGCGTGTCGAATTGCAGGACGCCGTCGGTCCACTTGTGGTCCACGCGGATGTGCTCGTCCGAGAACGCGACGTAGTTCCACCCCGCCTTGTCGCCGTCCTTAAGAGTTTTGCCATACGAGTCGACCGGGTACTTCACACCGTCGATGCCGGCTCGCGCAAGGAACTCGGAAGCGGCTTTGGGTCTATTTGACGTTCTCGGGAAGAACTGGCATGTCAATTTGTATAGGTCTTCGCCTGTCTTGACATTGATGTTTATGTAGCCACCGTTCAACGTAACCGGCTGATAATAATGTCCGGTTCCATCGTCCGCCCACAGAAGAATCTTACCGTCTTCGTCCGTCCTTCCATATTCATCTTCACGTATTACCCCCTCTTCTTTGGCTTTGTCTATGATACGATTCACAAGTTCTTGCTCTACCGGCTCGTACCACTTCAAGAGGTGGCTCTCGTCGCCCGGCGCCCGGTTCGTGAAGAACGTTTGCTCGTAGAGGTGATTGTTTGTACCATACCCTTTAGGGATTATCGCATCATGCCAAGTCGACTTCTCAAGAATGTCTTTAACAACTTCCAAGCCTTCGGCAAACTTGTCGTGAGCAAGGCTTTTATGCTTATCAATGGCTTCGGAGACTTCTTCGATAGCCTTTTGTCTTGATGTCTGATTCCACCCGTGCTTTCTCAACTTCTCACGTGCAGAATCAATCGCCCATTTGGGAAATCCATTTTCGGGCATATCATAACCAGGGTCTTGGGCCAATCCAGATTTGCGAAGACTATCATCATGCGCATACCCCTCCGCGACGCCGCGCTCTGTGCTCCCGTAGAGCCCCCAGCCGTAGACCTGGCTGCCCTCGCCCGTGCCGATGTACTTAACGCTCGGCCCGTCGTCCACGCCGCCCTGGCGCGAGCGGTTCGCGTAGTCCGCCGCCGTGCCGGTGTAGATGCCGGGCGTGTCGAAGTCCACGCCGCCCTGCAACGCCCGGACGCGCTCCGCGAACTGCGCCTTGAGTTCGGCGCGCTCCGCGTCCGTCTTCGCCGCCCTGTACGCCGCGTCGATGCGCTGGAGGGCGGGGTCGCTGCGCATGGCCTCCCTTGTCTGCTCCGCCACTCCGCGCCGATATGCGTTGCGCTCCTCTCCCGTGAGCGTGTCCTTCATGCCCGTGGCGGAAATGTCGCCCATCGGCACGGTGCGCGTCTCGACCTTCTCCGGCGCGTAGCGGTTCGCGCCCGGCGTGCGCACCTGCACGTCCGCCGTGCCGTCTGCGTTCGCCTTCAGGAACGTGACGCGCTGGCCGTCCTTCGCGCCCTTCAGGAACACGCGGTCGCCGCGCTTGAACGCGGGCTTTTGGGGTTTTTCGCCCGTAAAAACGGGCGACACTGGACGCGTCGCCGTAGGTTTTGCGGCTGGCGCGGCGTTTTCCGCCGACTCCCCACCCTGTGGCGCGCTTGCGGGCGCTTCGTCCCACGAATCGTCGTACTCGCCGATCTCGTCAAAAGCCTGATTGGTGGCGCGCCTGACGGCCTCCTCGTATGCCGCGACCTCGCGCTGACGTTGACGGGCAATCTCGCTTCCGTTCGCGTAGTATTTCCCAGTCTTGGGGTTTATCACCGAGTGGAACGGCGCTTTCTTCTTGAGTTCGTCGGCGATCTTCTTTGCCTCGGCCATCTTGGCTTCCCAGTCGGCCTTTGAAGTCGCCTTCGTGAATGTCTTTGGGAACTTCACGTCCGGCAGTTCGACTTCGTACTCCCTGCCGTTCTGGACGATTCGTACAGATTCGCCGTCTCGCGTCGTTTTCACCACCTGTGGCGCGTCCGCGCTCTTCGGTGGCGTAGTCGTGCCATCCGCGCGCGGCGCGCTTGCAAGGGCGGCTTTGGCGGGTTTCCGCGCCGCCTGCTTGCGCTGCCATTCCGCGAAACGCCCGTCGGTGTCCTTCATCTTGTACTTTTCAAGCCACGCAAGGTATTCTGCGGGGCGTTCCGCAGCCTTCTCCTTCGCGGCGGGCGCGGTCGCTTCACTCTCCGCGATAGGCGAGAAAAGGTCCTGCTGGCCGGTCTGGCCCAGGTCCATCTCCGGCTGCACGTTCACCGCGCCGCTGCCCTTCAAGGGCGCTTCCTGGCGCTTCTTGATCTCCGCCTTTTCGCGGCGCTTCTTCTCCTCGGCGGTTATCTGCTCTGCCGTGACACTTTCGAGCGAGAGTTGCGGCGCGATGCCGAGGTCCGCGTCCATCTGCGCCTTGTCCGCGTCGTCCAGGCGGATCGCGTTCTCCCAGTAGTTCGCCCTCTCCACCGCCTTGTCGCGCGCGGCGGCGAGCTGCGCCTTGTCCTTCGGATCGGATATGCCAAGCTCCTTCGCATAGTCCTTGTTGAGGTCGAGACGTCCGCCCTTGCGCATGGCCGTGCGCAGGTTCTCCGCGATGCGCTTGTACTCGTTCGCCTTCTTCGCGCGGTAGTCGGCGCGCTTCTCCTCCTGCTGGAGCAGAGCAACATCCTCCTCGCTCGTGAAGAGGTCGAGCTGCGTACCGCTGTCGGCCTTCGGCGCGTTCTTGCGGTTCTTCGCCTCCTCTGCGAGCGAACGCGCGAGGATCGCTAGCTTCTTCCCGCGAACGCCGTCAAGCGCGCGGCGCACGAGGATGCGCTGGAGCGCGGCCTGTTTCGGCGCGGCGTCCGCGATGATTGCGGCCTGCTCGGCGGAGATCAGTCCGTCTCCGCCTGTTCCTTCCCAGTCGATTGCGCCTCGCGTATCGTCTGTCGCATTTTGGACAATGCCGAACGCCATGCGGCCTTTCTGCCTGTTGAGGATGCCGGAGGATTTTGCGTCCTCCTCGCTGAATCCCGATTCCTCGAAGAATCTAACATAGTCTTTCACCGTTCCTTTCTCGTCGAGAATGTTCGCAACCGCGTCGTAGAGACGCATGTCCTCCGGCGTGTAGCCGTCGGCCTCGCGGAATATGCGCGCGTCGATGTCCTTCCAGCCGGAGCGTTTCGCCGCGTCCAGCCTGTGGCGGCCCGTCACGATTTCCATTGTGCCGTCCTTGCGCTCGTAGATCGCGATGGGGTTCTCGGCGTTCTCGTAGTATTCGCCAAGCTCCTGCCCCTTCACGACGCCCGTCTTCGGGTCGGCGTTCTCCTTGAACTGGGTGTCGGGAATCTTGATTCCGTCAACCGGCACGCGACGGCGCTCGCCCTTGCGGTGCATGACGTTCCAGAAGCTGCTCTCGCTCATGGGCTGCCGCCCCGCATCCCCGCCGATGGTATCGGCGGGCGCAGGACGCTCGGCGGTGTTCAAATTTTGACCGCCGTTGTCAGATTTTGACGGCTCTACCACTCCCGCATCTGGCGCTTGCGCTCCCGGCTCCGCTCCCGCTTCGGGTTGCGGCGCTTCTTGCCCCCGCTCTTCGCCCTGTTCGGGCTGCGGCTGTGCTTCATCGGTTCCATTCCTTGCTTCATCCGTTACTCCTTCTTCGTATCTCACTCCGCTGTCACCCGGCAGCGTTTCAAGCTCGTTCTCGCCCTGCGCGCCCTGTTTCTCCGCCTCGGCGAGCATCACCTCAAGGTCGGACTGGTCTATCGGCACGTTCTCGCCCGCGTCGCGGCGGCGCTGGTTCAGCTCGTGCTTCCGCTTCTCGTACCACGTCGGCTGGTGGAGCCGTCCCTGCGCGTAACGCGCCATGGCCTCGCGCGCGTACTCGTCCATGGACATCGCGGCGGCGACCTGCATCCTCGCCGTGTCCTCGTCCATGCCGGCCGCAACGAATCTCTGCACGGCCCTCTCCTGCTCCGCGAGAACGAACTTGCTGAAACCTTCCGCCTGCGCGTTCTGGATGAACTCAACCGTGTTCGCGCCGCGCCCCGTGGCGCTCTCCACGCCCTCGTGGCCCGTCGCCTCGTGCGCAAGCACGCGCTCCATTTCAGCAGGAGACGGCACGTTGTCGAGGATCACCACGATATGCCCGTCTGGCGTGTGGAAGCCGCCCGCGCCGGGCTGCTTGAGGCTTCCGTCTGCCTTGAAGAGCTGGTCGGCGCGCGTGATGCCGTAGATGTTTCCGCCGTCGTTGATTGCCTGCGCAACCTGCCAGCGCAGCGCGGCCTCTGACGGGATGGAAACGACGTTTCGCCCAGCATACTGGCGCTGTACGAGCCCCGTGAGATACTGCGCCTTCTGCGCGTTGTCCGCGTCCATCGACTGGTTGCGCACGACTTCCTCGTCTGCCTTTTTCTGCGCCTCCTCGAACGAGTACGCGGGAACGGCGTCAAGTCCCCGGAAGTCGTTCATCACGTAGAACGTGCCGTCGCCCTGGTCCACGATCGTCACGCCGTGCGCGGCGTCGGTCATCGCGTTCATCGGCGCCTGCTTGCCGTCTGGCGTGAAGCGCATCATCTGCTGGAACACCGGCTTGCCATCCTCTCCGGTCTGTATCGTGAACCTCTCTGGCGCGATACCGCGCTGTTCAAGCGACTGGCGCATCTTCAACCCGTCGCGCGCCGTCAACTCGTCAACAGCGGCCCTCATCGAATAACCGAGGTTCTTCACTTCTTCCTTCAGCTTGTCCGGGTCGGCGGAATACTGTTGCCACATCTCAGTCAGTTTTTGCTGCTGCTCCGGCGTGAGCGTGGAGATCGTCTCGTCTGAAATGCCGGAGCGCTTCAGCGCCATGCGGATGTCGCGGCGGGCGTCCGCGGACGATATGTGCTGCGCGACACCCTCGCTCGTGCTCTTCACCGCGCCGATCGCAAGCTGGGCTACGAGCCCGTAGAAGATGTCCCACTGCGTCTGCCAGTTGAGCTGGTTGTCCTTGAAGTCCTGCCATTCCTGCGCAAGCCCCTTGTATTCAGAAGACTTCCCGTCAAGGCCAATCACCTTCTCGAACGCCTGCACGTTCTCTTCCGCAAGTTCCCCGAGCGGGGAGTTGATCTGCGTCATGGCGGTGAAGTCCTGGTACGCCCTGTTGATCGAGCGCAAAGCCTGTCCGGTTTCGGACGCCATGAACTTGTTGAACCTCTTCGTGCCGAACTCCCTCACCGCGCTCGGCGTCGCCTTGCCGAAAGCCCACCCCGTCGCCTTGCCCGCGCCGCGCAGAAGCCCCATCGTGACCGATTCAAGCCCCACCTCCACGGCGGTGTCGAATATCGCGCCGCCGATTGCCTTGTACGCGGCTTCCTCCTCGTCGTCGGGGGCCGCGACCATCTTGAACTCGCCGTTGTCGTCAAAACCGTACTCGGGCGTGACGTTCTCCTGGTAGCGGGACATGGCCTCCGTCGCGACAACAGGCACGGCGGAGCCGAGCATGGTGGCCGCGCGCACGGCCTTTGCGCCCCAGTTGAGCGCCTGCGCGCCCTTGAACATCGCACCGCCGGGGAGCGCGAACTCCAGCGCGTAGCCGCCCGACTCGATGCCGCCCTTCACGATCTTGTCGAGGATGCTCTGCTCCGTCGCGGACAGCTTTCCGCCCGCGTCGAGCTTCGCGATTGCGTCAAGGCGCAGCTCCTCTCCCGCGTCGTGCTGGATGCGGCCCATGAACTCCGCGTCGTTCTCGTCTGGACGCAGCGATTCAAGCGGGTTCCACGGCTCCAGTCCCGCCTTGCGCGCGGCGTCGCGGTATTTCTCCGCTTCCGTCTTGCCATCGTAGCCGTCCAGCTTGCCTTCGTAGATGTTGGAGAGGTGTCGCGTGCGCTCGCGCTGCTCGTTCGGGGCCGAGCGCCCCGCATACGGCATGAGCCTGTCGTACACGGCCTTCGCCGTGCCGAGCCAATCGTCGGTGTAGCGGCGCCTGTCGCCAGTCTCCGCGAGCGCGCCGAGCCGGACCTGCTCGAACGGCGAGCGCTCCACCTTGCCCTCGCCCTTGCCCATCATGCGGTCGAAGTCCTCGTCGCGGACGTGCAGCTTGCCCGCCACCATCGCGCCCTCGGACGAGACGCCTTCCGTCTCCTTGAACACGGGCTTGCCGTCGTCACCAACGCCGGTGAACTCCATCAGGCGCGCCGCCTGCCCGGCCTCGCCCGTGAACGGCCCGTCTCCCTCCTTGTGGTAGACGGCTATCGCGTCGCCGGGCTTGATGGCGTTGCCGTCGGCGTCCTCCAGCACGTCTCCAGTGAGGAACAGCTCGGGCGCGACCTGCGTGGTCTTGTTTTCCAGCTCCCGCTTGCCGTAGACCGGGCCTGCGATGGACTGCCCGAGCAGGACATTCTCGTACTTCTTGGTCGCCATCTGCGCGGCCTTGTCGCCAGACTCCTTGACTCGCGCCTCGCGTTTTCTGCGCGCGCGTTCGCCGCGCACGCCTGGGTCGTGGCGGATTTCGTCGCCCATGTCGTCCCAATGCGACTGGATGTATTCGTTCCAGCCTTTCTGGTAGGCTTTCTGGTGCTCGTCGTGGACGGCACGCGCCATCTTGCGCGCCGAATCCTCGTCGTCGGCCTTGCCCCAATGCTCGCCCGTATCGGCGTAGTGCCTGACGGCATCTTCCTGTGACAGCTCCTTGCCGTCAACGACCATGGGGATTACCGCAATCTTGCCGTCGCGGTCTTGCACGAGCATTGACTTGGTGGTTGAGTACCCGCTGACCTTGCCGTTCGCGCCGCGCCGGATGAGCGGCTTGCGCCCTTCCGTGCGCAGATTGCCGCCCCATTGGTTCGTCTGGCCATCAGGCATGGTGGCTGCGCCGCCGTCGCCAGACTCCCATGTGGGGACGGGTTGTGCGTCCGCAGAAGCTGACGCCACGGAACCAGTTTCACCAGACGGCCCACCCTCGTCGTCCTCTATCTCGAAACCGCCAAACGCGGAAGAAGAGGACGGCTTCTTCTCGTCGTCCTCTATCTCGAAACCTCCAAAATCTGCCATCTTGAATCCTCCGTTTAGACGCGCTGCCAGGTGAGCTTGCCGGGGTTCTTCTTGCTAGGGAGCAGTTTCATCCTGATTCCGTTGATCTCCTGCACGTCGCCTTCCTTGAACTGCCTTCCGTCGCCGCCACCATTATCGCCCGTCTTTACCTCTGCTTTACCGGACGGCGACGGGGGTTCCGGGATTTTTTCACCGCGTTGCTTCAAGGACTCTTCAATTCGCTTGGCGTGCTCCCTCATGGCGTTGCGATCGGTTTCGTCGTTCAGCAGATCGTTCGCGAACCGAAGCGCCTCGACATATTCGTGGGTCGTCGGCGGCCTTCCGCCTATCGTGCCCCTGCTCTTCATTTCCGCCATCTTGGTCTTCAGCTCGTTCGCCTGCTTCGCGCGCTCGTTGCGGCCCTTCTCGTTCTCGGCCTGCTGCGACTCGACGGCCTGGTTGTGCCGCACGGCCTCGGCGAGCTTCTTCTCGTCGACGTCGTACCCCTGCCGTTTCAGCTGTGCCGTGAGGTCGGCAACCGAAAGCCGCGTCTCGTTCTGCGCAGCCGCCCTCTCACTCTTCGCGTTCTCCTGTATCTGCGCGACGCGCTCCTTGTCGCTCACGCCTCGCGTCACGCTCTCTATCGTCTGGCCCTCCGGCACGAAAACCACCTCGCCGGTCTTGTCGTTCTCGTAGCGCGTCCCGCGCCGCCCGTCGCCGTGCGACCCGCTCGACAGCACCTTCCACCTGCCCTTGTTGTCGGGCGAGCGCGTGCCGTAGCCCTCGCGCGACACGCTCCCGTCCGGGGCGATGCTCGTGTTAGAGAAGCCGCCGCGCCCGTCGGAGCTGAACACGGCGCCACCGCGCCTCTCGGGCGTCCCCATCCACGAGCCAGGCACGCGGATCCCGCCAGTAGGCGACCTCTGGCCGACCGCCGCCTCGCCCCACCCCTCCGGCAGCTCGGGAACGTACTTGTTGGCCATGTCCATCGTCCAATGGTTCTTGCGGATGATGTTCTCCCTCAGCGACATCATCTCGTCCCTGTTGAGTATTCCGGGGTTCTCGCGCGACATGTTGTAGATGTCGGCGGCGGACACCTCCTTCTCCTCGTTGCTCATCTGCCCGGTCTGCGGGTCCCTGCTCGCGATTCCGAGGACCATGTTGAAGTTGGGCGTGACGCCCGCGCTGTACATCGCGCGCGTGTTCATGTCGAACCCCAGCGCGTCGTTGACGCCGGGAACCATCTGCTGCGGCATCCTGTTGTGGTTCATCAAGGAGTATTTGTACGCGGCAAGCAGGTTCACGGCGCCGTTCCTCGCGCGCCGCGCCCTCTCCATCGCGTCTTTCTGCATGATCTGCCCGTAGTTGTCGAACACCGCGCGGTTGCCGTTGACGATTCCGGCCATCATCTCGGCGCGTCTCTGCATCGCCGCGTTCTCGCGCTCCGCGTTCTGCTGCCGAAGAGCCGCGTCCCAGCCGTTTTCGCCAAAACCATTTTCTTCCATCTCGTCCATTTCTCGTTCCTCCTTACTTGTTCATGTCTCGCCACATCTGGAGCTGCGCGTCAGTCTTCGCGTCGCCAGTCTCAAGAAGCTCTCCGCCGACGCCGTAGTGGCGTCCCGTGTTCGTGCTGACCGACGAGCCGCCGCGCGTCATCGCGCTGACGCGCGTCGACTCCGTGGAGTTCGTGATGTTCGCCTGCTGGAGCTTCGCGTTCGTGATCGAGTTGCCCGCGCTCTGCGTCGTGCCGGCGAGGTTGTTGTACGCGCTCGTGATCGCGTTGCCCGCGTTCTGCGTCGTGTTCGCGAGGCTCTGCTGCGCTCCGGCGATGTTCGACCCCGCCGTGTTCGTGACGCCGGCGAGCGTGCCGTACGCGCTTGCGACGTTCGACCCCGCGGTGTTGTACAGCCCCGCGAGGACGTTGTACGCGGAGGCCAAGTCCTTGTTATGCCCAGTAACGAGGTTGGACGCGTTGCCGTAGATGTTCGCGACGGTGTTCCTGCCCGCCGCGACGTCGCCGAGCACGCCCGCCTTGTTGCCCTGAAGCGTTGCCGCCGTCCCCTGGAGCTGGCCGGAGCTCTGCAACACGCCGGCCGCCGCGTTCTGCGCATTGACCGCCGCTCCCTGCCCGGACGCGCCGATGGACGCGAGCTGTCCGCCAGTCTGGAGGAACTTGTTAGCGTTGTTCGCGATGAGGTTCTGGAACGCCGTCGCCTTGTCGTTGATGCCGCGCTCCCTCGCGCGCGTCATGGCCGCCGCCTTCGCCACGGCGAGCCCCTGCTGGAACAGCTTCTGCAACTGCGCCTGCGCAGAGCCGCCGGACGGGTTCACGCCCTGCCGCGCGAGGTTGCGGTTCATCTGCCCCTGCGCGTTGTCCATGCTCTTCTGCACGTCCTGCGCGGCCGACGCGACGTACCTGTTCGGGTCGATCTGGCCGTAGACGCTCAACGCCTCCGCGACGAGCGGCGACGCGCCGGCGTCCATGTTGATGAAGCCGATGCCCGTGCCGAGCGTCGCGAGGGCCTGCTCCGTCACCTTCGTGCCGCTCTCCCACATCTGGTCGCCGTAGCCGCCGAGCTTGTCCGCGTACGGGAGCATCGCGGTCGCCGCGTCGCCCACGCCCCTGATATACGGGTCCATGCCGCGCGCGGCGTCCTCCGCGTCGTCGTAGCCCCTGTTCGCGGCCTCGGCCTGCGCGATCATGTTGTTGTAGGCGGAGTCCACGACGCCGCGCCCCGACAGTATCGCGTCGACGCCGCTCTGGCCGGACGAGATCGCGTTGTCGCCGTAGCTCGTCGCCGCGTCTACGCCGCTCTGCGCGGAGTCTATCGCGCGGTTGCCGTAGTCCTTCGCGTAGTCAACTGCGGCGCTCGACCTGTCTATCGCGTCGTCTCCGTATGTCTTCGCCGTGCCGACGCCGCTGTTCGACGCGTCGATCGCCGCGTCGCCGTAGGACTTCGCGGAGTCCACTGCGGACGCCGCCTGCGAGCGCGCCGTGGTAATCGCGTCGTCCAGCGCGTTGCTTGTCGCGCCGCTCGTGCTGGTCCTGCCGCTCGACAAGTCCGCAAGGCCGTCCACTTTCGCGTTGAACCGCGAATTCTCCAATATGCTTTGAGCCATCACTGCCTCCTCTCTGTTGCCTTCAACCTCGCCTCCGCCGCCGCAAGCCGCCTTGCGAGCGCGCGGACGTTCTCGTTCAGCTTCATCACCGCGTCGCGCGCCTGCAAGTCCGCGATGTGGTGGAACGGTATTGAGCCGTGCGGCAGCGCCGCCATTGTCTTCTCGTTTGCCATCAGTTAGCCTCCACGACGTTGGTCGCCACCACCACGGCGTCGATCTCGACGTCCGCGCGGACGGACACCTGCCAGAACCGCTCCGGGCGCATCCTCGGGAGCCGCCGCGCGTCCTGCTGCGCGACCACAACGCCGTGCGTACGCCCAGCCGCCTCGTCGGGCGACGAGTACGTCCACACGTCGGCGTCCACGGGATAGCCAGTCGCGTCCACGCGGACGGCAACGGGGTCGCCGGGGCGCGGCATCGTCATCACGCCGCTCTTCCACTCCATCGTCTTGTTGCTCTTCGCGCCCTCCCACGCGAAGACTGCGTTGTCGTCAAGGCGGAACCACGCCTCGAACACCTTGTCCGCGCGCACCTCGAACGTGTACTCCTCGGAAAGCGACACGAGGATGCCGCCGCTGTACCAGCCCGCGAAGACGTATCCGCCCGACGGATCGGGGATCGCCTTTATCGTGGTCGTCTGGTACACGCCTTGGTTGGGCGTGAAGCTCTTCTCGTGGACGTCGTGCCCCTGCTGGTCAGGAGGCTCGCCCTTGAACACGGCGCGTCCGCCAGCCGTCGCAAGGACGAGCGTCACCTTCGGAGACGAGAAGACACCCCAAGTAGACGTGACGAGAACGTTGCGCGAAATCGTGTACTCCATGTTCGGCACGACCGCGCCCTTAGTCGGGGACACCCCAAGCGGGAGCGGCTCGCTCTCGGACTCCTTCCGCTCCAGCGCATCCGCAGCGGAGGACTTCGTTGCGAACAGCCGAACGGTCGTGCCCTGCCTGATTTTGTACCAACTCGCGCTGGAAACACCTTCCTTCACGTCGGACGGCACCGTTGACTCATCCACGGGCGCGAACACCCCCGTCTCGCCCCCCTCGTACGCAGCGGTGGTCGCGCCCACCGTGCCGCTCGCGCCACTCTCCGCAACGTCCACGCACGCAAGGTACACGTCGTCGGGGTTCGCGGAGAACGCAACGGCATACGCGCCGTTCGCGCTCGGCGAGATCGTCGCACCAGCGCCGTATGGCGTCTGGCTTGCGCTCCCGCCAGTCGGCGTGAACGACATGCCCGTGAAGTGGTAGCCCTCGTCGGCGGTCGAGACGACGCGCATCGTCGCGCCGAGCGGAACCTGGAACGCACTGGTCGGCGCATCGACATTGCTCCCGAGGACGGACACCGCGACCGAGCCGCCAGTCCCGCCCGTCACGGTCACGTCATGCGCGTAGTGCGCGTAGAGCGCGATGTCGCCCGACAGGGTGACTTGGTAGCTCGCGGAGGTCGAGACCGGCGTTGCCGGCGCGTCCGCGCTCTCGCCCCATCCGTAGAACGACTGACCGGAAGTCTCCGTCCCAGCCGAGAACGTCACCACGTCGCCGACCTTGCGCGCCGTCTCGGCCGGCTCGATCCTGACGGTCTCTGCAACACTCGCCGACCCCGTGCCCTTGTAGACTGACGCGCTCACCACGTTACGGTCGTAGTACGCCGTGACCTCGATGTCGGCGCCGGGGACAACGAACTCCACCGTACCGTCCGCAGACGGCGAGATTGGCCCGCTCCAAGACGCTGAACGGAAGTTGGCGAGCGTGATTCCGTCCGCGCTCCCCGCGCTGACCGTGACGGACGCGCCCTCCATGACGTCCACGCTCGCGGTCGTGGCGGGTTCGCCGTCGTTGATCCTCACAAGCGGCGCGGACGCGACGGACGGTATCACGCCGTCGTTGTCGGTGCAAGCCGTGCTGACGGTGAGGTGAACCGTCTTGAGCCAATACGCGTAGAGAGTCGCGTTCCCTGCCGTTGTCCACTCGGAGTAGGCGTACCCGATTGGCGAGTAGACCCTCGTGCCGGTGCCGTTCGCGCCCGTGTAGTAGCCACGGAAGACGTAGCCCTCGCGGGTCGGGACTGCGACCGCGCCGGGCTTCTCGCCGTACTTCACGGTCGCGCTGCCAGACCCGCCGCTCCCGCCCGCGTCGTTGAGGGTCAGCGTGTAGGTGTTCGCAGACCACCTCGCGTAGACCGTCATCGCCGTCGCGGTCGAGGACGGAAGCCCCTTGAATGACGTGTTTGTGCCGCTTGTCGCGTATGAGCCGTTCCAGTACGTCCCGTCCACAGCAAGGGCGTTCGCGTCGTAGACCATCTCGCCGCCCGACGCCGCGTCGTAGTAGCCGAGGAAGGTGTGCCCCGTGCGCGTCGGGGCCGCGAGGACTGCGCCGTTGTAAGTGCCGACTGCAAGCGCCTTGTCGGGGTAGGTGTAGATCTGTCCGGTCGAGCCACGGAACGTGAGGGACGCGCCGAAGTCTATGCGGATGTTGTAAGTCTTACCCGTCCAGTACGCGTAGAGCGTCGTCGCGCTCGTCTTATCCCAGTTCCGCGCGCTCGCGCCGCCAGACATGTAGTACCTCGTGCCGCCGCCGCTCGCCGCCGTGTAGTAGCCGTTGAACGTGAAGCCAGTGCGCGACGGCACGGCGATCGTCGGCATCGCGGCGTCGTATGTCGCCGTGACGGAGGACGTGCCGCCCGTGCCGCCCTGCCTGTCCAGCGTCACCGCGTAGGTGTTCGGCGTCCAGTACGCGTAGAGCGTCCTCGCCTCCGCGATGTTCCACGCCCTTGCGCTCGTGCCGTTGGAGTTGTAGAACTGCACGCCCTGCGAGGGAACCTTCGTCGTGTAGTAGCCCTTGAACGTGTAGCCCGTGCGGGTTGGCAGGGTGATCGCTGGCATCGCGGAGCCGTAGGTCGCGGTCACGGATGACGAGCCGCCAGTCCCGCCATTGTTGTCGAGGTTGACGGTGTACGAGTTGCCAGTCCACTTCGCGTACAGGGTCATCGCAGACGCGATGTCCCATACCTTCGCGCTTGCGCCGCCAGCAGTGTAGTATTGCGTCCCGCCGCCGTTCTGCCCCGTGTAGAAGCCGCCGAACGTGTAGCCGGTGCGCGTCGGCATCGTCGCGTACGGCATTGACGAGCCGTATGTCGCCGTGACGCTACCAGTGCCGTTAGAGCCGCCAGCCGCATTGAGGGTCACGGTGTAGGAGTTCGCCGTCCACTGCCCGTACACGGTGATGTCGCTCGTTACGTTGGTGAATGCGCCGCTCCATCCAGTGAACGTGTACCCCGTCCTTGACGCAGTGGGCGCGGTCGCGCTGTTTCCGTAGAGGACGGTTTGCGACTTCAGCAAATCCCCGCCGTTGTAGCGGTAGAAGTTGACGGTGAACTGCGCGGTGTAGATTTTGGCGTCAATAGAATAATCGTCAGTTATTTGCGCCGTGTAATCGCCCGTGATTGAGACGACAGAACTTGTCGCTCCGTAAATCTTATTGGTGCACGTTATCGTGATCGGCAAAGGGTAGTTTGTGAATGTAACCTCTTGCACGCCGCTGTATATCGTCTGCCCGTTCTTGTTCTTGACGCTGAATGTTCCCGGGCCCGAAAGACTTACTTTCCCTGTATATCCCATCCTACACCTCCTCCGTCAAGTCCCGCACGAAGTACATCGTGTCCGTCACGTTGTCCACGCACGCGCACTGCGCCGCCTCGTCGTGCGTCGTCACCGCGTCCGCGCTCTCGTTCAAGTCAAGCACCAGCCCCTCGTCTGGCGACCCGTCAGCGCGCCTGAAGAACATGTGCAAGGCACCGTCGTGCTGCTGGAGGATGCACGAGGACGGGTTCTTCGCCTGCCACTGGTCCTTCGTGAATATCTTCTCCGTAACGTTCACGCACACCGTGCCCGAGTTCGCGTCGTTCACAATGGCCATCAGCCCCTCGTTCGACGCGTAGTACACCGAGTTGCGGTACACGCACACGCCGCGCGGGGAGACGCACGCGGCAGGCCCCGCGAGCTTCGCGGCGGTCATGCTCTCGGGCGCCGTGCCCGAAAGCACCCACGGCCAGCCGTCCGTCAGCGCAAACACCGTGTTGCTCGTCACGGCGAGCGCGACGATCGTGTCCTTGACGTCGTAGCGGTACGCGACGGGCCAGCTCGTCACGAGATTGATGTCGCTGAACATGACCGTCTTGGGCGCGCTTGCGGAGAAGCCCGTGTAGAACCCGCCGGGGACGAACTGGAGACAGCGGAGGTCTGACGGGATCGGCTCGATCCCCGGCTCCGTCTCGCCCGTGTCCTCTGGGTAGACGGCGTGGCTGGTCTGCCCCTGGTCGAGGTCTGACACCTTGCAGTCGAACAGGAACTGGATGCCGTCGTTGGAGTCCTCCGTGCCGCTCATCGTCATGTAGACCCTAACTCCGTCCGCGTCTGGCGGGATGCCGTCGAACGCGAACTCCACCACCGAGCCCGTGTTTATCTCGATTATCTCGGTCGATCCGGTCAGCCCGCTCTCGTACCCGAACTCGTCGTACCACGACGCGAAGAAAGCGACGTAGAACACCGTCTTGGCGTCGTCGAACGCGGGATCGCCAGTGTCGGCGGCGGAGAACGTGGTGATGGGCGACTTGACGAGCGTGTGGCGGATGACGTTGTTTCCGCTCCGCTCGTGGATGAACACGGCCGGCGTGTTCTCCGTCACGGTCGTGCCGTCATCGTAGGACACGCCCGTGTCGCCCGTGATGAAGACGCGGTCGTACTCGTCGTCCGCGATGTTGCCCTCAGCCATCCACGTCATGCCCTTGAACGCGAGGAACGAGACGACCGTCCTGCCCGTGTTGTCGAGCCACTTCCACGCGTGGAGGCTCGTCGCGTCTGAGAGCTTCGTCAGCCCGCCCTCCTTGTAGACGCGGCTGTTCGACACTACTGACGGGTTGCGGAGCGGCACGAGCTTCCCGCTCTTGAGGCGGCAGTTGTGCGCGCGCACCGCCATCCCCGCGCTGAGAAGCGAGGGGTGGAGCCTTGGCTGCATGCCGTGGAAGTTGTCTATCTTCAACGTCATAGCTGCATCAGCGCCTCCGCGCGGGTTCTCAAAGCCGTCACGAGCTGCATGTTCACGGTGTCGCTCATGTCCTGCTCGTAGATGAGCGACGCGACGTACTTCACCACGGCGTCCTCGTGCTTGGGTTCGATGCGGACGTCCGTCTCCGCCTCGGGCTCGGGGATCGCGCTGTCGAGGAGCCCGTTCGGTCCGTACTCCTCCGACCTGTTGACGTTGCGGAGGTGGCGCACCGCATTGACCGCGAAGCGGAAGATGTCGACCTGCGTGAAACGGTACGGCTCCTGCGTGTCGTTCACGAGGAGCCTTGCCTCTCTCTCTATGTCTGCGTATGTCATGCCGCGCCTCCTTCCTTCGCGGGGGCGTTGGCCTTGGCGAGCGCCGCCGCGTTGTCGAGCTCCGTCTGCGCGGTGCGGATTTCTCCCGCGAGAAGGTCGATGTCAGCCGGGCGCACGTTCAGCCCGTTCGTGCCAGGCGCGTAGATCACGGCCGGCTCCTGCGCCACCACGTCGCGGAGGGACGAGACGGCGAGGTTGAAGAGCGCGTCGTCCGACGCGGCGGCGAAGAGCGACTGGAGCATCTGCCCCAGCCCAGGCGGCAGCACGTTCATGAAGAACGCCTCCGCCATCGCGGGGTTCTTCTCCGCCATCACCACCGCCGTCGCGTGGCCCGCCTTCGCGAGCGAGAACGCCGGAATGTGCGGCACGACATTCTTGCCGTACCACCTCGCCACGCCTTTAACTATCGCCGTCTTCGTCATTGTAGAATCCTTTTACTTGTATTGTCAGGCCGTCTTTTGCCACACGAAAAGGAAGTCCCAGAGGTCGTCAATCGCGTCGACATACGCGTCAAGGAGCGCAAACCTCTTAGTGTCCGTGAGTCTCTTTAGTGCGGCGAAGTAGTCGCTGTCCTTACCAGGGCCATTGAGCCCGAGAGCAACATGCACGATTACGCTTTCGCAAGGCTTGCCGTCGAAGTTGCCTTTAGTCTTGAGGACGCTGTAGCAGTACATGTTGTCCTTGTCGGTCGACTTGGACTTGACCATCGTTTTGATCTCTTTTGAAAGCGCAGACTTCTCGGAGCGCACCGCACTCTCGATGTCGTCAAACTTCTTGATGAGGTAGCTCGGATCGCCGAACACGCCAATGTCTTTTCTGCTCATTTGTCTTTTCCTTTCGCACCGGCGCACCCGTGAAGGGCGCGCCGGCAGGTTGGGAGTTCAGTGGTCTACTCGACAATCACCCAGTCGTCGGAGAGCATGTCGGTCTGCGACGCAAGCCAGCCCATGACGATTGTGCCGTCCGCGGCCTTCATCGTGACGTAGGGCACGACCTTGACCGTTCCGCCGTTCTGCTCGGCGTACTCGGCGTTCGGCTTGCCCCAGATACCGTCAGCTGGAATCTCCTTGGGGCCGTCGCAGAGCGGGACGCAGAGCCACATACCCTTGCCGTTCCAGCCGCGACGGGCGACCTTCTTGCCGCGCTTCATGGCTTCAATGGCTTCGCCGAAGGTCATGCCGTCAACTGGGCGGCTGACTGCTTCAAACTCGGCCTTGGGGCACCACGAGACATACTCGTTCGGCTCGCCCTTGCGGTAGGTAATGACGTAGCCATCATCGGCAGGATCGCGCTCAATATTTGCACCGCCCGACTTCGGGAACTTCTCCTTGAACTCGCCGAACGCCATTGGCTCGGCCTCAACATGATTCAGTCTGATGTACTGCATTGTTTTACCTTTCTTGCTTGTTTTGCCCAAGAGCGTCTTGGAATCGTCAGGGTCAAGCCCGCGCCAAGCGGAACGGGTTTGGCCCTGACGTGCGCCAACGCGCCCTGCGGGCTTACGAGCCGGAGCCGGCAGCCTTTGCGGTCTGCGCCGCCTGAATCTGGTTGAACACGGCCTGCGACGGCGCGAACGTCTGCGGCGTGATGTACGTGCCGAGCATCGAGTTCAGCGTCGCCTTCATGTTCGCGTTCTCCTGCTTGAGGGCCGCGATTTCGGCCGCCGCCGTGTTGTCAATGAGCTCCTGGCGCTGACGCCACTCCACGAGGGTCTTGATGACCGAATCCGTCTTGTTGTCGGTGTAGATCTGCGCCTTGAGCTGGCCGTTCTCCGCCGCGAGGGTGTTGTTCTTCTCGACGAGGCCAAGTTCGCGTTGCGTCACGAAGTCGCAGCCGGGACCGCCGGGACCGCCACCGAAGCCGGGGCCGCCAAACGCGCCGCGCAGAAGCGGAGCGCCGAGCGCCACCGCGCCGAGGACCGTGCCCACGACGCCGAGCGCGTTGCCGCCGCGTCCGATGTTGATGTTGCCGCCAAAGCCGCGGAATGCGTCTGCAAGCCCGCCGCCGTTGTAGCCGTAGCCGCCGTATGCCGGGACCATCGGCACCGCGCCGTACGCGGGATAGCCGTAGCCGCCCCAGCCGGGACCGCCCCAGCCGTTGTTGTTCGGGTACTGGTTGATCGTAGTCGATCCCTCAGTCTTTGTCACTTCATCCATTTGGTTTTCCTTTCTGAATTTGTTCGTGTTCAATCCCGCCCGCACCGTGCGGACGGGAAATCGTTCAGCCGCGCATGAGGCCGGAGAGGGTCGTGACCTCCTCCTTGACATCTTTCTCGGCGTCTTCCTCGTTGCAGGCCCAGCAGAAGTCGCTCGCGGCCATGATTGCCTCGGCGGCTTGCGTGTAGGACTTGTTCTTCATGATCCACGCAAGCGCCTTGACCGCGCCCTCGCGCGTCTCGACAGTCTCGCCCGTGATCGTCTTGAAGGTCTCCACGGCCTTGTCGTGCTTCTCCTTGTACTTCTTCATCTTGGCGCGGTACTCCAGCTTCTCGCGGACGCCCTCGCCGCCCTGCATGGAGTCGCCCTCCATGCCGCCCTGCATCATGCGGGACGAGCGCATCGCGGAGCCGCCCTGAATGAAACGCGGCATCGAGCCGTTGCCGTAGTCGCCGGACGAGCCGTTGCCCATCCCGCCCTGCATCTGCATCGAACCGTTGTTCTGTTCGTTTGCCATTTCAGTTTTCCTTTCCTTGCCGCCTCCCCCGCGAGAGGGGCGAGCCGTTTTAATGGTTTGCCCCTCTCGCGGCGGGGCGAAAGCGTCATTCCTGCGGAATCTGCGCGAGGAACGCGTCAATCTCCTCGCGCGTCTTGCCGAGGGCTTGCGCGGCCCCGTCGAGGAGCGCGGCCCAGCGCGTGGCGTCGGGGTAGCCCTCCTCGATGTAGTCGCAGTCGGTTAATGCCTCCCACGCGGTGTAGCCCTGCGCAATCTCGGTTGCGGAGAGGAACTGCCGCGCAGCGGCGAGCATCCCCGCCTGCGCCAATGCCGTCTTTATGGAGAGGCGCGTCCACCTGCGCGGAGGCGGCGGCGGGTATTCGCGCACCTCGTACTGGCGGACGATCTCGCCGCCAATCTCCGCCCATCCAGTCGGCACGGCGTAGTGCGCGGCGTCGGTCTGCGGCGGCTCGTCCACGACGCGCTTGTAGCCAGCGGTCTCGTACTGCGCGGGCGTGGGGTGGCACACGACCGCCCCGCCGATGCGGATTGCGCGCGGCGCGGGGTGAAGTGTTCCGTTTTCAAGAGTTCCGTATTTCATGTCAGGTTGAACCTCGCTTTGTCGATTGCGTAGTTGGCGGCAACTTCATCCGTAGTCAAACATTTGTTGTATATCCGCATACACCCGAATGACATCTGCGCCCCGACGTAATTCGTTCCTAGTATGGACACATTCGCGTCAGTCCGCGCACCTGTGTAATTCCAGGTGGCTGTAACCTCGACACCGTTGTAGTATATTTCGGCAGAGTTCCATGCAAGCGGACGACATGACGTTGCCGCCATGCGTGAAAGCATATCGCCCGGCCCCTGCTTCGAGATTGAATACAGTCTCCCAGAATAAAAAGTTCCAGCAACAGTACCTTGCTGATAATTGTTGGACACTCGGATTCCGTTTCTGTATGCGTAGGCAATGGCTGCATTCGCCCACGCCCCGGTGTTAGGCAGAGACGCGACGCATTCCGTAGTGATTGCGTCCCCTGCTTCTGGCAACGGAGACACGTCGGTCGCAATGCCGCCGTACTCATAAGATTCAATCGTGCTTCCAGTAGCGCCCGATTGCGACGTGTAGGAAACGGAATTTGCCCCAATTATTGCCGATTCAGACAAGACGATTGGCGCACCTCCGCAAAGATTGACAAGTCTAGGCCTGCCGTCATGCACGCCCGGCCCGGCGTTCCACTCCGCGTCCCACATGGCTATGAGGCCGTCGGTGACGTATGGATTCTGCCACCCGCCTCCGCCTCGCTTCTCGAAGAACTGTCTCGCGCCGAGGAGCATCACGCACCTCCCTGCGCTACTTCGTTGACCTTCTTCAGCGACACCGCGAACGTGTGCGCGACACAACTCTCCGTGAACGAGTACACCCAATTCCCAACCTCATCGGGCACGGGAAAATCGTCGCCGTCCGTCTCGTAGGTGATTGTCTCGCCCGTGGGCGCGGCGAACGTGATGGTCGGCACCGCGGAGCCGCTAATCTCCAGCCGCACGAGGAAGTCGCGGAGGTAGCCGGGGACGGCGGCGGGTAGCGTGAGCGTCGTGTCGCCCGTCACCTCCACGCGGTTGCCAGAGCGATCGAGGAGGTGGCCGGGGAGAGAGGCGCGCGTCGCGGTGAAACTATCGCCACCGTGTGAAAAAGTGATTTCCAACGTCGCAAGCGCCAGAGCTTCCGTCTCGTAATTCTGCGAATAGTATGTAACACCATTGTAAGACGATTGATAAATCCAACCAATAGACTCGTCATCTGGACCATAAAGTTCTCTAGGCCCAGTTATTTCATGGCTTAAACCGTCGCTGAACTCCCACTTGCCCGGCTCCACCAGACGGTAGGGGAGGTCGGTCGCGTTCGCCTTCTGCGCAAGCGCGGCGTCCCTTGCCGAAAGGGCGACGTACAGGCACTTCGCTGACGGGTACTGCGCGTCCGTCGACTGACCCGTGACGGACGTGACCTTGTTCTCAAGACGCTCAAGCAAGTACCTGCACTCGCGGGAGACGTACTCGGAGCCGGTCATCATGAAAGAATACCACCCGCTTTTCGCACGAAGCGTGAACGCATGCCCCTCAAACTCGAAAGACGCGGAGAAGCTCCCCGTGAACGGGTCGCTGTGATCAAATGATCCGACGGGGCCGTTGCTGTACACAACAGACGCGACACCCCCGGAATGCGCCTCCACGCCGATGTAATACTCGGCGTTCCCGCCGGACGCAAGGGCGATTCGCATGGAAAACCCCTCGACGACCGCGAACTCCCCGTCGCCGACAACTGAATACTGAGCGGGAAGGAGCAGCGCCGCGCCGCTCCCGTTAATGGAGAATTCGATGTCCGCGACGAGTCCGATGTCCTGCTGGGGCACGCCGTCCAGCGACCACTCGACCGTCTTGAGGACGTAGACGTTCCCGCCGGCGTCGGAGGCGAAATTGTCAAAGACGAAACGGCCATCACCCAGCGAAGACACGTTCGGGATCATGAAATCCGCCCCTCCGGCCAACGTCGAAGTCGAGGAGGCCTTCGACCTGAGCGCACCGCCAACCGCCTTCGCGTCCGCCGCCGCGCCCTGCACCGCGAGGGTAGCGTCCACGGCAACGAGCCCCTTGCCAGCCTCCTTCTGCACGAAACGCCCGTCAGCCGCCGTCTTGTCGTAGTAGTTCGCCGGGTTGAAGATGTCCGTCAGCGGAATCTCGATGTCCTCCACGCCAGCGTCCGTGTTGAACGAAATCACCAAATTCCCGCCAGTAATCTCCACTGAATCTACCATGCCGTCCTTGATGAACGCGGTCGCATCGATACTCGCAACAACGGTAGAATCATGCTTCAGCTGGATTTCCTTCGCGGTAGAATCGTACCCTGCGGCGTTCACGTATGCGTCAAGGCTCTGATGCGCCTGCACCGCCGTATCGGCCTTGCCGAGGCTGTCCTTCACGGCTTGCGCGAGGTCGCTCTTCGGTATGCCGCCCTGCGGCTTGTCGTATTTCGCTGTCCACGCCGTCTTCTGCGTCGCCGTGACGTGAATGCCAGCGTTGCCGGTATGCTCCGTCACGGCGTCCGAGACTTCCTTCACCGCGCCGTACACGCCTCCGCTCTTCACGGGGTTATCGCTTTCCTCCGTCGGAATGTCGTCGAACGTCAGCATGTTCTGCTTCGTCGCGCCCATCGCGGCGATTGCCGTGTTCATCTCATCGCGCGACACCTCGCCGTCGTAGACAGTTACCTCCTTGGGCGTTTCAAGCGTGCCGTCGTTCAGCGTGATCTTGGCGCCACCGTCTACGCGCTCCGCGTCCAGCGCGAGATTGTCCATCCTCGACGTCCACGCCGCCACCTGCTCCGCCCACTCGTCTATCCGCTTCGGCCACTTGTCCAAATCGTACGGCACCGTGTCGCCGATGCGCTCCGGCCAATACTCCACCTCGTAGCGGTCGCGGAAGTAGAGCGTCCTCGGGTCGTCCGTGTCGCCCAGTACAAACATCACGGGCACGCGAAGCATGTGCCGCGCGGCGTCCACCATGCGCGTGGTGTTGAGATTCAGTTCGCAGTAGAGGTCGTTCGAGTCATCCGTCGCGGGAGCCCACGCGTCAGCCGACGTGACATCATCCGGCCAATCCTCGCTGTTGTCCTCCGTCCAGTACGGGAACACCGCCAGCGTCCGCCCCGTCACGAGGTCCAGCACGCGGAGCGAGAGGTTCGCGCCCGCGTCGTCGCCAAGCCATTCCGCGCCGCCCTTTATCGTGACGGCGACGTGCTCGCCGGCCGCGACGGCTCCCTTGAACCGCGCGGTCTTGTCCGCAACCTTCGGCGTTATCGTCAGTTCCGTCATCGTTCAATCCTCCTGAAAACCTCCCTGTTTCGGCCTCTCCGTGCGCGGGAGTCTCACGTCAATGAAGGCGGAGTGTCTCGCCCTGGGCCTGTACCGCGATAGTGCGACAGTTGAGCGCTATCCGGCAATCATTTCGGCGTGCAGTCATCGCAGTCCGCGCCGCTAACGACCGTGCCGTCCTGGAACGTGCACGAGCCGCCCTTGCACTCCGCCGTGACGGTCGAGCCGTCCTTCTTCTGGAGTGTCACCGTGCCGGACTTCTTGTTGACGACGTAGTCCTTGAGCATGGCCAGCCCCTCGGCGGTCAGCGACCCCAGGATGCCGGCGGCGCCGGAAGCGCGCGCACCGCCTGTGCCACGGTTCGTGATGCCGCCGCCCTGCGCGTAGTTGAGGTTCACGTCGGGCTTGACGTCGGTGGTCTGCGTCGGCGTGGCCGTCTGCGTCTCGGTGCCGCTGTTCTCGATGCTCATGGCCTGCGTGGCGAGTTCGACGCGGGCGACCTCGTTGGTCTCCGTGCCGCTACCGTACACGTTGATGGTGCAGTCCTTGATGGTCAGGTTCTGCGACCGGGACGGCGTGGAGGTGCCTTGGCACCCGCACAGCAGGGCCGACAGGCACAGGAAGGCCGCGATTGCCTTCGCGCACTTCCCGCACTTCTTGGCCACCTTCGCCTTGCCCTTGGCCACCTTCGCGGCCACCTTCTTCTTCACGTCCTTGGTCTTCATCACTTCACCGCCTTCCATGCGTCGATGCACGTGTTGACGGCCTCGATGTTTGCGTTCAGTTCCGCGCTCGACAGTTCGCCGTCCTCGATGGACAGGGCGAGGTCCTTCAGCGCATCAACGGTTTTGTTCGCCGCGTCGCGATACTTCTCGTCCACGAACACGCCAACGGCCGCCGACACGACAGCGGCCACGTTGACCGCAATCTGCGACGCCCTCTTCAACTTGTCGCCATTCAGTTTCTGGAGTGCCGCGTTTACGAACCCCAGAACATACTTCATGAGGCCAGTCCACCCGTCTGTGACGAGTGCCCACATTGCCTTGATGTTGCTCCATTTCATCTGTTCTACTCCTTTCTCTTTCTCTTCGATAACCACGCGGGCGGGCTTCAACCAGAAAATGGCCTTTCAAAAGCCGCCCGCGTTCCCCGCCACCCGGCGGAAATCACCTCGCCGCACCCGTCTCCTTGTTTCCCGGCTGCACCGCGCCGCCGGAAATCTGCCTGAACGTCTGCGCGTCCGCTTTCGACGCGTCCGTGACCGTGCGAAGGCCGCTGTCGCCAGTCAGGAGGAATATCTGCGTGTTGAGCAGCTTGATAGCCATGAACGCCAAGACCAGGAACATCAATACGACCGTTCCCAGTATCACGTTCTGCTTCGCCTCCACCTTCGCCATGCGCTCCAGCAGGATGCAGCCTTCGGATGTTCCCTTCATGCACATTGAAAAAATCCTCCTAAACCATGCTGCCCATGTCGAGGGCGAATCCGCCGCCGGCGTTCGCAGCGGGGCCGCCGCACTGCGAGCGCTGGCGGGCCTCCGAAAGCGCGTTGGAGTACGCGACGCCGCGCTGGCGCGCCTGCTCCGCATCCGTCCACGCCCTGCCGGTCATCGAAAAGAGCCGCGCAAGCGCGCCGTCCACGAGCGCGTCGCCGTACCGTTGCAGGAACTCCCTCGGCGCGCGCTCCTCGCCGATGTGCGGAATCTCCACGGCCTCCACCCACACCATCGGCGGGCGTGTACGCGGAGCGTCGTCCGTCGGCGCGTTCCCCACAGGAAGCGTGCCGACGTTCGGCCTCTGCTGAACGAGGTTCGGGTCGCTCCTGCCGACGAAGAAATCGTGGTGCGACGGATGAGGAAAAACGAGCCTTGGCGGGTGGCCTTCTAGCCGCCAGCCGCGCACGTCGTGGCGGACGCCGCCGCAGTCGCTCACGACCCGCGTCACGCAGTCGATCTCGCCCGACAGCACGGGCGCGACGGCGAACGCCACGCCTAGCGGAAGTGCGACCCGCCGCCACGTCCGCAACGCTGCGGAGCGGCGGCAGAAGTCGCGGTAGGTCGCCTGGAGCGTCTTGCGGATCAGAACGGAATCGCAGCCGGGGAGCAGGTACACCATGTCCTCGGCGAGCGACGGCACGGAATCGAACTCCGGCCTCTCCCATTCTGTCGTGAAGTCGCCCATGTCAGACGTTCACCTTCATCTTCGGGGGCCTTGTGTGCGCCGGCGACGCAGGGGCGGCGTCAAATGGATTCGCCGCCGGATGAGAAAGCCCGCCGACGTTCGTATTGTCCTCGGACGACGCGCCGCCCTTGTCCACGCGGTTCAGCTCGACGAACGAGACGGACGGGTTGACGCCCTTCTGCTCCGTGGAGCCGACGCCCGTCACGTCCTTGCCGGCGCTGTCCTTCAAATCGAACTTCGCCTTGCGGACGTTGAGCCGATCGCGCAGGATGTCGTACTGCGCCCAGTCGAAGGACGGGTCGTTGTTGCGCTTGGCGCGCACGGCGTTCGCGACGGTCTGCCACGGCAGCTTTCCGCCCTTCACAGCGTCGTGGATTTCGTCGTCGAGATCCACGTAGTTGATGTTGGTGGCGGTGGCCGGGGACGTGAAAACCCACCGTCCGTCGTTGATGTTCATCGAGTATTTGCCCATTGGGTATTCCTTTCGTTGTGAAAGATGTTGGGCGGCGCGGAGCAAAATCAAGCATCCGCGCCGCCGGACGGCAGGTTGGCGTTAGCCCCTGACCGCCTTCTCCTGCCACGGGTCGATGCCGGCCGCGTTCTGCTGCGGCTGCTCGACGACGCGGTAAGGCGCCGTGACCACGTTGTCAAGGCTGTCGCCATCCGGGACGAACCCGATGATGCCGACCGTCAAGGCGCCCTGCGTACGGTCCGCGCTGCCAAGCGCAAGGAACGCGTTGAGCTTGCCAGTGGTTGCGTCAACGGCGTCGAACACGGCGGGACCTCCGGTGATCGTCGCGGCGGATTCAGCGACCGTGCCGGCGTAGCCGTTGAGGATCGTCTGGCGCTTGTACGCGCTGTTGCTGGGCGTGAACGCCGAACCGATGGTGACGTCGTTTCCGTTCACGGTGTCCGCGACCTTGAGCGTGACCGCCTCGGCGGCAGGGTACTTGCCGTTCTTGTCCTTGCCGGACTCGAAGAACGCGCCGATTGCCACGAACGACTTCGGGATGCCGAAAGCCGCCTGGTTGGCGCCGACCTCGGAGACGTCGAGCGGCGTGACCGAGAAGTCGAACTTGCGCTTGATGCACACGAGGCCGGGGTGGAACATAACGGGATCGGAGGCGCCGGGCGCGCCGAAGAGCGTGTTTGCAGTTGATGTGGCTGCCATGATTTACCTTCTTTCTTTTTTGTGCGCGGGAGCGGTGTTGTCCGCCCCCGCGCGGTTTCGTTAGGCGGCGATCTTGACGTAGCCGACCGCGAGACGCTCCGGGTACTGGAGGAACCAGTCGTACACCAGCTTGGAGCGCGAGAACGTGCCCCAGTAGTCGATGTCGGTGAGCTGGCGCTCGTCCACCATCATGTCCTC